>OLQL01002394.1_pt1 | contig 12986 bp, 18 predicted proteins | sample 1672971 | NCBI WGS metagenome assembly OLQL01 (sample SAMEA3136742, study PRJEB25190) | human gut metagenome | biome: human gut; feature: human-associated habitat; material: faeces | place: Austria | collected 2013
TAAAAATGTCAATATTAAATGCGACACTTTTTTAACTTTTTTCAACTGATTTTCCGGATCTCCTCTTCAAACAGTTCGCCCGCTGAATGATAGCCGTGGATCTTACGCGGATAATTATTCACCCAGCTTTCAATCGCAGATATTTCTTCATCCGTTTTTTCATCGAAGTTTGTTCCTTTTGGAATATGTCTTCTGATCATTTTATTTGTCACTTCGTTGCTTCCTCTTTCATAGCTGCTGTACGGATGACAATAATATGTCTTTGTCCTGCTGCCTGCTCCCAGTGCTGACCGTTCAATTCCTTCACAGTCTGCAAATTCACTTCCGTTATCCATCGTAATCGTTTTAAATACTTGTTTGAACATATCGCCCCACTTTCTTTCGATCACATCCAGCGCGTTGACAACTGCTGCCGCCGTATGCTCTGGCAACTTCATCACAATTTCATCGCGTGTTTTTCTTTCAGTCAACACAAGAAGACTGTTCTTTGATTTCCCGCGCTTTCCTTTTACCGTGTCCATCTCCCAGTGTCCAAACTCTTCGCGTGTTTCAATTTCTTCCGGTCTTTTTTCTATACTTTCACCCGCTGGCGCTCTTGCCTGCGTTTTCTTGACCTTTTTGTATGTGCGTTTCTTATTCTTTTTAACCGGAAGATTTTTATTTGTCAGGTGTAGAAAGATCCCTTTATCAATATAACTGTACAGTGTTGTTGTGCAGATCATCACGCTGAATTCGCTTTCTTTTTGTTGTGCCTTAATTTCCCCCAGTACCGCCGCCGGACTGTAATCTTCTTTCACGATCTTTTCTTCAATATAATTTGCCAGTTTGATGTCATTCCCGATCTTCAGACTGCCCCCTTTGCTTTTCAGATTTTCTTCATATTTATCATGTGCAATATCAGGGCTGTATCTTTCTTCCGTTGTCAGATCTGAATTAAGCGCAGTAAAACGTCCTCTTTTTAACTCTCTGTATATCGTGCTTCTATGCACATGTAGCATGTCCGCGATCTCTTTGATTTTTACTCCCGCTTTTATCAATGCTTCAATTCTGATCCGGTCTGCTTTTGTCAAATGTTTGAACGTTCTTTCCATCTCCGCTTTCTCCTTCTATAAAAGAAGTCGCAGGCGATGATCATGATCGTCTGCGGTTCCTTGTAATTTATACAGCCTTATTTATCCCTTAATATTTTTTCGACAATTAGTTTTTCAATATAGTCAGGGCAACTTCTTTCCCCATTTTCCCAGTTTGTCAGCGTTCTATATGGAATTTCTAGCCACTCTGACAATTCTTTTCTGCTCATATTTTTCTGTTTGCGTGCTTCTTCTATTTTCATTCTATCCGCTTCCTTATATTCTGCATCCTTTTTCAATCATTTCATTGATAATGTTTCCGTCATAACCGCTTCCGTAATATTTGAAGATAACGCTTCCATCGTCAAATACTATCCAGTCACAATTAGTATCATTTAAAATTCCATCAAGTGCAACATTGGTCGGCACCTCATGCCCGAACATTGAAAAATAACCAGCAGCTTCATCTATTGATGCAAAACTAAAAACTTCCCCGCCTTCTTCTTTGCATATCATGGTATAATCATGCTTTGTGTATCCTTTTATAGCTTTCATTTTCTTTGCACCTCTTGTCTTTTATTTTTTTCCTGCTATAATCTAATTAAGCACTTGGGGCGGTTAGCAGGAATGTTTAGGTATCCGCCCCCTGTGTGATCCCTTATTCTATTTTATTTTCTTATTTCTTCAAGTATTTTATCAATATGTTCCACGGTATGTATTTCTCCGTTTGTCCTTGCTACTTCTCTAATTGATACCAACATCGCTATTAAATCGGCTTTGCTCATTTCTTCGTTCTCCATTGTTTTCTCCTTTCCTGCTGTTCCCTTGTTACAATTATATTATATACCCATTGAGCCTATATGTCAATCTTTTTTTACTCATTGAGCTACTTTTTTGCAAAGAAAAAACACTATGATTCCATAGTGTCATCTTCTTCCAGCAGATCATCAACCGTCACATTCAGAACCTTTGCAAATAGCTTCAATTCGTAATCGGTCACAAACCTTGTCCCTATTTCAATTCTACTTATACTGTCGCGTTCCAGTGTTATCCCTTGCAACTGAATTTTCGCAGCCAGTTCCATCTGCGTCATTCGCTTTTTCAATCGTTCAATCCGAATCCTGTCACCGCATAGATTCTTTTTGCCTTTATAGGTGTATATCTTCATCCTTCATTCTCAATCCCTTGTGTTAATGTTCAGCATCATTCTTGACATTAGCACTTTTTTCACCTATATTTGTGTTAATGATCAGAATTACGGAAAACTGATCAAATATTATTATATAACAAAGGGGGCTTTTCCTATGTTTGGTAAAAAAGCAGATGACAAAATCGCCAAGAAACAGGCGGAGCAGGAAGCAAAAGACAAGGCGGCTATGGAAAAATTCGGTGTTGATTTCGACAGTTACACTTCGGACGACATCAAAGAAAAGAATGTCGCATCCCTTAAAGAAATCGCATCCAGTCTTGCAGGTTCAAAAATGTATTCTTTCGGAAGTCTTTTGAGCGGAAATTCAAATGAAACTTTCGCACTTGAAATGTCACGCGCACAGGTTGAACAGAATTTCATTCTTATGCGTCAGAATGAAGAAATTATCCGCCTGTTGAAACAGATCGCAGAAAAATAATTTTCTTCTTTTTTTGTACATATTGTCATCGCATAGATCCCGATCAGTATCATGTATTTGATCTGTTTTCGTGATATTGCACAAAAGGCAGCGACCGTTCTTTGATCGCTGCCTTTTCATTATTCCATTTTCTTACCTTTTAGATACTCACAAAACAGCTTGTCTTCCTCTTCGTCCGCTTTCTTTGCTGCCGCTGTTATTGATAACATAAAAATAGTTGTCACAGATCCAAACGCCGCAGACACGATCGCTGTGACGATGTACGATACCGGAACCATCGTTATTCCTCCGGAATAAACTCTGTGTGTTCTGGATCTCCTGAAATCCAGTACCCGTCTGTCGTCTTGTAAAGTACCTTGTCACCGATCTTTGCTTTCTTCTCGACATTCTTTTCATCAAACATCGTCACGCCACAAATTGCATCGTCTTCAAGCGAAGGTCTTCTGCGAAGGCGAAGCCTTCCATCAAACACTCTGCGGATCGTTCCATGTACTTCTTCTTCGCTTCTTGCTGCTGCCGCCGCTGCTTCAATGTCTTCTGCTGTGATTTCATCCATTATTTCTTTCACTTCTTCAGCCGGAACTTCGCCAACTTTTTCCCCGTTTTCATCATATGCATTCACAGATCCATCCGGTTTTTCTTCCAGTGCCGCATCATCAGGAACGTCATCTGTCACTTCAACTTTCAACGGATACAGCTTTACACCTTGTACTTCTTCTTCGCTTCTTGCTGCTGCCGCCGCTGCTTCAATGTCTTCTGCTGTGATTTCATCCATTATTTCTTTCACTTCTTCAGCCGGAACTTCGCCAACTTTTTCCCCGTTTTCATCATATGCATTCACAGATCCATCCGGTTTTTCTTCCAGTGCCGCATCATCAGGAACGTCATCTGTCACTTCAACTTTCAACGGATACAGCTTTACACCTTCTTCATCCCATACTGACAAGCCATTCTTTTCTGCTTCCTTTTTTGCGTTCTTGATTGTTTTGTATCCCTTATTTACTTTTTTATCGAAAGTGTTTCCAACATAAAACATCTGTTTCCCTCCTTCCTATTTTGCTTTCAGGTAACTGATTGAACTGAATCCGATATACTCCACTCCATCAAGCGTCACAGTAATGTATAACCATTTCGTTCCATTCGATGTATTATAATAGCCGTAATTATGCACTGTGGTTCCTTTCGGAATGCAGCACAAAGCCTTTTTGTTCTTTCCAGCGTCGTTTCTGCAATACAGATCAGCTGTTGTGACGTAGGATCCCGCCAGCTTCTTGTCGTACTCTCTCGCATAGCATGTTGACTTGACTGTTTTGCTGATGGTCTGATCTGCTGGCTGTGGCTTCGCAGTTGTTGCCGCTGATCCATTCAGAATTCTGTTTACTTCTTTCTGAATAGTATCCGGATCATAACCGCTTGCCGAAAGTGCTTTTCTTCTTGCTTCTCCGTTCCCCCACTGTCCCGCAATTACTTCATGCGCTACGGTTGACACGCTCTTTCCCGGCGTATTTACTGGCTTGCTTTCCGCCTGATCACTGTCATATTTTGGTGTGATAAATCCTCGAATATATCTTCCATTCAGTGATACAGTTCTTTTCTTCACGCTGTCGCTGTAATTGCCTTCGGTAACGACAAAATATCCTGCTGCTTGATTAACGTATGTAACCGTTCCAACATGACGCGGTGTTCCGGTATTGTCGCCCACACCGTTATCCTGCCAATCATACAGCGTCGCTTCGCCCAGCTTCGGAACGTGTGCGTCATTTTCTTCCCATACGCCCATCTGCTTCGCTCTTTCAATCAGATAATAGCAGCTGATTTCAATCGGCATAATTGCCGTATATTTTAACGCAACGGCAAGCGCCGACCAAGTGCAAGCGCACCACTCCCATTCATACGCCATTTTTGTCCCGCGTGGGAATGCACCTGTGAAACTATTGTAAATATCAATAATTGATTTATATGATCCATCCGCTTCATTTTTTCCGATCCAGCTTTCTACCAGATTCACAACTGCTTGTCTTGAATACATTTTTACACCTTCTTCCCCTGATTTATCCACATTGTCCACAACATACTGTTTAATCCACCGCACGCAACACTGATGTCTGCTTTCAAACTTTTTATCCCCCACCTGATTATCATTGCTTGTATCCTTCTGATCCAAGATCAACGATGCATACACTGTATCAGGTGTATATGGCTTTTTCGCTCTCGCAAAAATTCGTTTTACTGGTTTCAAACCACCAAGATGTTCCACTTCGCACCACATCATCTGCGCCTGTATATTATCAACGCCATATGCTTCAGCTTCAGCGATGTATTTTTCCATCAGTTCCTTGAATAAATCATCCTGACACTTCTTTCCTGCATCCGTTGTGATAATCGCAATCAATGCAGCCTTTTCTTTTGCTGTCGGATTCCATCTTGTAGCTTCCCAGTCTACTGACAGTTTCTTTTCGATTCCTGCTGTATCAGCAGTCCTGAAGGCTTTCGGATCTGCCTTCAGGATCATCTGACACAATCTTCTGCCTTCATTCCCATAATTTTGCGCCCAGCCTAATGTACACGTTTTTTCATTGTCTGCATTTGCTGCTTTTCCGGCATACGCACCATATTTTCTTTTTCCGTATGTCTGCCCGCCAGATTCCACGCCGCCGATAATGTTGGTCAAAATTGTCAGATATTCTTTTTTCATTACTGTTCACCATCCTTTGACACAGATGCTTTTCGTGTCAAAACTTCGATTGCATTCTGGATCACTGTCGGAAGTGGAATTCCCATCAGTCCGGCATTTTCCGTGATGCTGATCAATTCATTTGCCATGAATCCAATGATCACTGCATTGCGAATATAATTTACACCCAACGCAAGATCCAGACGGTATGCGATCAACACAAACAGCAATGTCACACCTTTTCTGCACAGCCCCTTCCATCCGGCTCTGCTTTCCAACGCTCCGTTTTCTGTTTTTCTGCTGTTGTGAAAAATTCCCGCAACAATCAGCCCCGATAAATAATCAATCACCATAAAGATCACCAACGTCACAAGTGCCTGATCCCATCCACCGAAAGCAGCTGCAATCGCGCTTCCCACTACTCCAACAGCAGTGCAGATTCCTTCTTTCATGTCATATCCTCCTTAGTTTCATTTCGATCCTGTCAAGATCATCTTCTGCCTGTTTTCTTTCTTCCGAAAGATCGGCAGGGAAGACCGCGCCCGCGATCCTCTCCTGCTCGATCAGGACAGCCTGTTTTCTGACGATGTCTGCCAGCTTTTCCGTTACGCCGCACATCATGTCGACAACTTCCAGCAGGCTTCCGGTTCCGCCTTCATACGGTTCCTTCACTTCGCCCATGTCTGCCCCTCCTTACTGTTCTTCGCTCTCTTTGATCAGATCTTCGCATCCACTTTCGATCAGGATCTGTTCGACCTTATCTTTCAGAAGGCGCGGCACTCTTTTGTACAGTGCAATCGCTTCTTCTTTTGTTTCCGCATACATGATCTTCTGCGCCCATAACATAGCCATCATCGTTTCGCCCTCCTTTCCGAATAAAATTTTGTATATTGAATGCCTAACAAAATTAAGCATATACAAGCTCCGACATTTCCAGCAGACAGGATTCCAGCATTTCATTCTTTTCCTGAAGTTTCTGAATTTCAACGGTCATTTCTGCCCGCGTCATTCCCCCACTTTCCGGATCCGGTTCATCATCTTTCATGTCTTCGTCTTTTCCAGCCTGATCAGTCTTCCCGTACTCCCAGTATTTTTCAAAGTCATCTTCGATCTGTTTTGTCGTGATCGTGCTGTCCGCCGGAAGTTCAAACACTACTTCATCAAAACGGTACATCTTCCGATCCTTTGCGTCTTCCTGACGGTATTCCTTGATATTGTCCGCCATCCTGACGGTCATTGCGCCACCCGGAAGATTTTCCATCATTACCTTTTCCGGCTTCTGATCTGCATCTACGTTCAAGTAAATCATGCAATTCCTCCATTCTTTTCTGATATTCCAGTTGTCCATAGAATCCATTTACGCGATGTGCCACCTGAAGCAGTTCTTCCGTGTGGTATCTTTCTTGTAAATGGAATGAATCAGATTGTTCAATATAGCTGTTATACGATATTATCTTCTGCGCCCGTTCACGGCGCAGTGTTCCATCACGCTTCAGCTCTCTATATCCACGGATCAGCTGTCGTCTTGCCCTTTTGAATACGCGACGCCGGATCGTGATGTGTGTTCTGCTGATTCTGTATCCTGCCATGTCCAGCATCGGTACGCCCCTTTGCCCCGGACGTGGCAGGTTCCGCCTTCGCTTTTCTTCTTCAATCGGCAACAGCTTGACAATTCCTGTCGTTTCTTTTATTTGCAAGTGCTGATTCTTTGTCATCCACTTGTCCAATGCTTTCACTGCCCGCTGTTCTCCTTTTATGGATCCGGATCCTATCGAAAAATCATCCATAAATGTTCCGCAGCGTATAACATATGGTATCTTTTTCCCTCTTCGCGTCGATCCCAGTGTATACAGATAGCGGATCGCATACGACATCGTAAAATTAAAGAGCCATGCATCAAGATACCCGCCGATGATCAGATGTCCGCCCGGTGCGACGCTCTTTAAATATTTCAGCAGTCCGATCGCATATCTTGCTTTCGGGATTTCCATCATCACCAGATCTATACATACATCATATTGAAGTGAAGCATATGCATGTACAACATCTGTTTTTCTCACATATTCTATTCCCAGCGATTCCTTCAGGAAATAACGCAACATCTGATCTTTCAGCATTGTCTGCCCGTGTCCCGGAATGCTTGCGTGTTGCGTCGGAAGCAATCGCGCCTGAATCAATGGTTCTATCATCAATTTCGTAATATGACCGATCAGCTGATGCATAATGCACAACAGTGCAATGTCCCTGATCTTTCCTGTCATTCCATCCGGACGCTGCCGGATCGTCACTGGTTCCATATCATCCGGTTCTATTCCGTGATCGACCAGATCTTCCACAATCCCAAGCATTACCAAGCCAATCGCTTCAACAGCTTCATTTTTATACTTCCACGATCCGGATAAATCATCTATTTTTATATCGTCGCGTGGAATTCCTGCATACTTTTCAATAAACGTCAGTACATCGTTTCTTCTCCATTTTCCTTTGAAACATTCAACAACTGCCCGTTCGCACAGCTGCCTGCTTAACTTTTTATATCTCTTTTTATGTGCCATCTTATTTTTACTTTATGTGTGAAGCGACTTTCGGTTGCGACAGATCCTTGAATCAGGATTCGTCTTGTTACTACTTGCCGCACGCATAACCCACGGTTATACATGCCAGTTTCCCGGCTTCCGGTTTTACTGATTTTCGCTTATGCGCGGATATACAGACGCATTTCAGCAAGTTTTCACCTGCCTTCATAAATACATAAATTCGCGGACGACTGTTCCAGTTCGAGTTACCCGGCGCATTGTTGCCATTCTCCGCAGCCAGACCAGCATTCCCGCCATTGTTCAAGTTCGCAAAACGCCACGGGCAGCGAACCCCGGCGGAGTTGGTACCGTAGAAAGCCGATCCCGCGCCTGCATACCCTTTTTATTTTCTTTTCCTGTTAGGTGTGTATGAGTGGTCTTGCCCCTCTGGTCTGCTTACGCAGACCATTCACCCCGCTTTTTACCCGCGCCACAAAGCCGCGGACGACCGCACCAGTTCGAGTAACCCGGCGCATAGTTGCCATCCCCCGCAGCCAGACCAGCAATCCCGCCAGAGTCCAAGTGCGCAAAACGCCACGGGCAGCGAACCCCGGCGGAGTAGGTACCGCAGAAAGCCGACTTAAAATAAGTCGTTGAAGATCCGCCGATCAGCTTCGGAAACAGCACACCCAACTTTGACTTGATAAATGCTTTCACATAGTTCCATCCGGACGGCATACCGGAATATACAATGCCTGTATCTTCATAGTCCGCTGTGATTGATCCTGACAGTTTCTGACTGTCGCGGCACTGATACACAGTATAATCAAATCCTCCTGCTTCGTTTGCAGTCGTGTCATACAGTGGATCCAGCCCGATCGTATATGATCCATCCAAAACTTCTACACCAGCAACACGAAGCGGTGTCTTTCCTGCTGTCAGGCTGAATGTGCATCCGTCTTTATGTCCCGGCAATGCTTCTGTTGCGCCCGAATGCCACGGCATAGTTGAAATACACGTTGTTGCTGTCGTTGTGATCGTTCCGCTGATGTCAAGATTGATCGCTGTGTATTCCGTTCCGTTTACTGTTACTTTTTCGATTGAAGATACTTTCACCAGATCCGCAAGGTTACGCATCCATGCATTCCATCTGTCTTTATTCGACTGTGCGCCCATATCACCAACCGATACCGTGGATCCGACAATGAATCCTGCTGCCTGACTTGCAGACAGAAGAACCCTTTTCACATTTTCTTCCGGCAACGCCGCCATGTACTGATAGTTGTAATTTGTGCATCCTTCTGCAATGTTTGAGTTTTCCAGATCAAAATGCCTTAACTGCCACATACGAAGAATCCATCTTGTATCGCAGTCATTCCACAGTCCTTCATAAATTGTTTTCTGTCGTGCCTTCTGGATACCTGCCGTTGCTGATGCGAAGTTATATGCCTTGATCCCTGCGCCGGATGTCAACGCGCCTTTGCTGTCCAGACCACCTGGGAATGTTGCGTGCCATGTGATCGGTCGCTTTTTATTTTTCGGATCCACATCCCCCGCATCCGGATAATAGCCGGATCCCCTTGTTGTTCTGAATGAAATATAATCGTATGTGCCGTCATTCCATTCTTTAATCCATAATGCAAGCGCAAATGTATATACTGGTGCATCTTCACCAGTGATGTCAAAACCGTCTTCACCTTCAAAATATGTGATGTTCATGGTTCCGTCTTCCAGTGACAGCGCGTTTGCTCTGATATACCATGTCATCGGATCTTCATCCGCCCAGTCCTCGACCGCTTCAGTATTTTCTGTACATAGCTGTGCTGCCGCTTTATCTGCCAGATCATCCATCGGTGTCATTTTTGTTATTCCTGATACTGACGGATCATAGCTTCGCAGTGTATACGTCTTTCCATTCCATGCCTGCGCTGCTGCTGTTGCAAACCGTGAAAGCAATTTATACTTGTCTGTTTCTCCTGCTGCTAGCGCACGCGGATACCATGACCAGAAAACCCGTGTTGTATTTGTTCCGTCAAGTAATTGTCTGCACGCAGCGTCAAGTGCTTCCGCCGAATTCTGTCCGCCATTCAGTGCGATCGCTTCCAGTGCCGCCGCCATTCTCTCATGCTGTGCATAAGACGGAAATGATAAATCAATTCCTTCCATTCTTCTTTTCCTCCTGTTTACTCATTGATCGGTGTTAATGCCAGATGCGGGATCCCCCGTTCTGTATAAATTGCATATGCATATTTTATATTTTCATCTTTATCCAACATATATGACGCTTCATTGATCTGCCCCGCAATTTTTATAGCTTCATTTGCCTTATCCAGAACTTCATTCGCCTGCTTCTGTCTTTCCTGTTCTGCCGTGACGCGATCACTTTCTGCTGACACTCTGCTTTTTTCCGCGTTCACACGACCTGTTTCTGCCTGCACTCTGGCTTCCTCTGCCTTCACGCGACCTGTTTCTGCCTGCACTCTGGCTTCCTCTGCCTTCACGCGACCTGTTTCTGCCTGCGCTCTGGCTTCTTCTGCGTTCACACGTTTCGTTTCCTGATCAGCATACTGTTTCATTGTCTTATCGAAGATAGAAAGTTCATCGCCCGAAACGATCGCATCTTCATCTTTCACCTTTGCTTCAATCTCTATTTCAAAAGTGACCGATGTTACTACCTGCATCAGATCTGAAGATTTCACTTCCACTTCACACAATGCCGTTCCCGCTGCTGCCAGTGCCTGACTGTCTAATTCCACCATCACAACATTGTCCGTGAATTCACACGGTGTATATACCCTGTGTCTATCTGGTTTTCTGATGAAAGCTGTGACGCTGGATCCTGCCGGGATCGTGTACGGTTCCCCATGATTCAGTAGTACGGTTTCGACATATCTTGTTGCCCGATCTCCCTGTTTTGCAGACACCATATACTGTTTTGTCCCACCCGACATTTCAATTTCAATTCGCTGAATTACTTTTCCAAGTGCCACTGTCTTCCCTCCTTTCTATAATCCGAGTTTGTTCAGGATCTGTTGCATTGTCACTTCGGATCCATCTGATTTTATGAATTTCACCCCATGCCTGAATATCGCATCAAACGTAAAATCCACTGCGTTTTCCACGGTTGCCTTCGATCCAAAAGCCACACCGCGCCCACCATGCAAAAAATGCATTGCATATACCGCTGTTGATACGAAGTCAATGACGGTCACTGTATTGAATGTATCTTTCAGCACATAACGAACATCATATGAAAATTCTGTATTCAGATCCCCGCCGCAAACAGTTGTCGCTTCCCCGATCGGAAGTTCTTTTACTGCTGACGTATATGCGCCCTGGCTTGAAAGTTTATACTGCATCTGAAGTGTTGCTTTATTCTTTCCGTTGCAGGTTGAATATGTGCTGTCTGTCGTCGTTAAAAAATATACGCCTTCATTTTCCAGTGTTCCATCCTGTCCGCACCTCATAGAATCCACCTGAATCGTCGGCGGATTATATTCCACGACTGTCACTTTTGCAGTTTTTTCTGCCGTCCGTCCTCTTGTATCACGGATCTTCACTGTCACATCCATGATCCCATAGTCTTCCAACATATATGACTGTGGCAATGCAGAAGGCGTTCCATAATATGTCCTGTCATTCAGTTCCATATTGACTGATACAATATCCGCACCGTATGACTTTGTGATATTCGCTGCTGTAATGGCTATATTGCTGTTATGTTCCACGAACATCCCCCACGCCGCAGGGACACGCCCTTTTGTATCTGCGATGGATATGGAATTGATCACCGGGACACAATCATCCGGGACTGTCGCCCTCACCGCAGTATCCCTTGATTGATATACCTGCGATCCAAACAGTACCTGAACTGAAAGTGCACAGGAACCCACTGTACTGTTTTTTATCTCTTCATTCCAGCTTTTCGGTATAGTATAGCTTGTATTGATCCTTGTCGCTCCGGACGTTTTTTTGTCCAGTGTATACGACTTTGATCCAATCGCCCACTTGAATCTGTACGTTGCATCAGATGACAGTTTCACAGAAAACAGTGAATCTTCATCTGCATTTTCTATATTGATAGGAACTGCCATCTTTCCATCAATTTCAAATTCCGAAGCCCCCGGATCAAATCCGTATGGTGCAAATGATCCCAGATCGTAAAATGAAAAGGTCATTTCTGTTCCTTCTTGTGTCGGATTCTGACCGTATACAATTTTGAAGAATGGTTTTCTGATCGTCAGCTTTGTTCCAATGTTCAGTGTTGCTTTTTTTACCCATGTTCCTTGTGCTACGATGGTATTTAATGTAAAGTAGGAATTCACTGTCCATCTGTATTGTTTTCCATCAATGATCATGACTGATGGCATATCTTCTTTTTTTACGCCCAGCAGCCAATCATCTTCATTTTGCGTGAATGTTACTGATGTGATTGTTGTTACATCTCCGCTGACATTCCCGGTGAAGACAGCCTTCGCATATATACTTGTGACTGGTACTTCTCTTCTTGTCGTACTCATACTTTTACTACCTCGAATATTCCATCATCGTCGATCAGCTGTCTGTATTCCTGCTTCCGTTTTTGCCTTTTGACGCTCTGTGTTGCCGTTTCTTCCACCTGCTCCGCTTCTCTCCATTTCACACCCATCCCGTACTGTGTGGATATGAAATCAAAGTATCCGCCGTCGTCTGCTGCTCCGACTGACCACCTTCGCACCGCTTCGACATTTTCAATGTGTAGCTTGTTGTACTGCACATATGCCACCGGAACGCCTTCCTGTCTGAATTCCAGTCTTTTGTTAGATAGCAATGTTGAAAACGGCAACACTCCGCCATCTTGCTTTTTCCCGATCTCCATTCCATCATCCGTGTAATGGAAATATGTTTCATTCTCTCTTCTGAATTCTTCCAGTTCGTCGCCCTGCGATGTCACAGTTTCTTCGACCGACTTAATAGACATATCAAATGAATTTGCAGTCTGATTCAGTGCTGTTGAATATTCATTTGTCATTCTTTCAATGGTCTTTTCATTCAGTTGCGAAGCATAGTCTTTCGCTTCCTGTTCTGCTGCATAGGTCAGATCCCTTTGTTCTGTTCT
>OLQL01002395.1_pt1 | contig 12984 bp, 17 predicted proteins | sample 1672971 | NCBI WGS metagenome assembly OLQL01 (sample SAMEA3136742, study PRJEB25190) | human gut metagenome | biome: human gut; feature: human-associated habitat; material: faeces | place: Austria | collected 2013
CTATCATTGCAATTGTATCACTATCTGTTGAATCGGATATGGAATTCTCTGCATCTTGTCTAAGTTCATCTTTATGTTGATGATAATACATCAAAACTTCATTTCTGTTGTTCCAATCCTCCTCTACCCATGAAGCGATCTCTTCATCGGTCATTTTCGATAACTCTGCAAATGTCTTGCTCTTTTTCCCCTCCATATTAAGATAAGTTCCATCTCCATACACCACATAAACGTCCGGTGTTGCTTCCTTATCAATCGCATCACATAAATACCAGACGCTTACTTCATTGTTTGTAAACAACTGGCTAAATGTGCCAACGTTTTCATTCTTTGTGTCAGCTTCTTTTTCTGTGTTTGTTCTTGCGCCGCCATTACTGGTACTTGTAGTATCTTTGCTGCCGCAGGCAAACAAACTCAGAGAAAGAATCGCCATCATACTTACCATCATTAGTTTTCTTTTCATTATTATTTCTCCTCATAAATTAGATTTTTTGTAGCTTTCTATATTATAGTCAATTTATTAAGTATAGTCAAGAAATTAAGTATATAAAACAAAACAACCACCTACAGCAATCAATCACTGTAGGTGGTCTTTATTACTCTGCTTCTACAAACGCATTCAGGGTGTTTTTCTCACAATTATAGTAATACACGTTGTCTGTCAGAAAATCATCCACACTTACTTCTGTACGGTTGACCTTACAAACCATCTGGTACAGTTCCTCTGCGCTTGTGTTACTGCTTTCGGGCACTATCAAATCTTCCTTTACCGCTTCTTTCATATCTACTGCTTCTGCTAACATACTTCTCTACCTCCATCTTTTTTCCTGCTTTCCTCACGCTTCACGTAAAGCTCTGCGTGCTTTTCTCTGAAACTGTAATAATCATTTCCTGCTACAATAATGTGGTCAAACATATGAATCCCCATAATCTCGCAGGCTCGCATCAATCCCTGTGTCACATCAATGTCCTGCGTCGATGGATTCGCCGTACTACCCAACCCGGGGTGATTATGTGCCAGAATGATTCCTGCCGCATTGGTCAGAAGCGCTCTTTGCATTATTTCCCGGATCCCTACGGTGGCTGAATCAATTACTCCGTGACTGACCTCTGCATAGGCTATCACATGAAGACTGGCGGATAAAAACATCACATACAGCTTTTCTTCTGAAAAGTCTTTCATGTGAAAAACATTGTTCAGCACGTTTACCACTTTCTCCGGGGAATTTACTTTCAGCCGTTGCTCTCCCACATATCCCCCTCGGTATTCTGCCACCGTCTCACTGACCAGATACGGCAGTTTCCTTTCATCCAGTCTCACATCTACAACATCTATATTCATTGCCGTTACCTCCTTCATGGTCTCTCCCTGCATTGACAAATGCAAAAGCCGCCAAGAAAATGTTAATAGATTGCTCTACGTCTTCCTGGCGGCTTGCCCTTTGATATATTCTTCTTTTATTTGCACTGTTCTAAAAATTTCAAAGCATCTCTGCTCCTTCTGTGCCGTCAGGCATGGGGATGCTTCTACAAAAAATAGCGATACTGTACGAGGTGTAATCACCTACCTACAATATCGCTGCTTTCCTGTAGATTCTATCTACAATAACCGTTCTCACAATTACCATTCCCTCTGTGAAACCAAGCAGAACATATTCCTGTATACCACAATGTTATACAGGGTGTTCGACTTGTTACGGTTTAGTGGAGTAGACGGGAGTCGAACCCGTGTCCAAAAACAAATCCCCTGTACTTCTACGAGTGTAGTCTGTGATTTAACATTCCCTCCACGATACCTGCAACAGACACAGTTACCGCTTTAGTAGCTTCATAATACGCCCTTATGTGCCAAGCTTAGCATAAGTCGTTTCTCACATAGTCGAAGCCCGGCTCCTAAGGTGTGAGTGCCCTAGGTCAGACTGCTGCACTTAGGCAGCGTATGCTAAATTATCTTCAGCGTTTAAATTTAATTGTGAAATTTGACGCAATTTCTTTCGACTCGCTTCTCCAGCTTCATCATCCCTGTCGAAACCATTACTAGCCCTTGCAATGTTTTTGCGAAGCAAAAAATATTGCCTCGCATCAAGATTTTGCGTAGCGAAAGCTTGACTGCGCTCCTCTTTCCTCGGGGAGCAAAAATATAACTCTTGTCTCCCGCCTTTTTTGCGAAACACCTATCCAAGATTCCGCACTTTGAAATCCCGTTCGGCTTCCCGCCGCTGGTCTTTTTTGGCAATGTCCTGACGCTTATCGTAAAGCTTCTTTCCTTTTGCCAGAGCAACCTGCACTTTTACAAGACTTCCTTTGAAGTATACTTCCACTGGAACAATCGTGTATCCTTTCTGCGCGATCTTACCGACCATCTTCTGAATCTCTTTCTTGTGCATCAGAAGCTTGCGCGGCCGGAGCGGATCTTTGTTGAAAATATTTCCCTTCTCATATGGGCTGATATGCATACCATAGAGGATCACCTCCCCATTTTCAATATGGATAAAGGATTCCTTGATGCTGCACTTGCCCATGCGCATGGACTTTACTTCGGTTCCAGCAAGAGCGATACCGGCTTCAAAAGTCTCTTCGAGAAAATAATCGTGATAGACTTTTTTATTGTTGGCTATTAACTTCTTCGGTTGTTTCGCCATCCCGGCTCCCTCCTTTTTATTCTGTAAACTCAGTGTATATGATTTTCCTGCAAAATGCAATAAACTGCTACTTTTATTTTGAAAATTTTAAGAATTCCATCAATTTTCGTCAGAATCTGCAAGTGTAAAATCAATCGTCCGCATGATCCGGTCACAGTTATCCACCGTCACACGCACCTGCTGCCCCAGTTTAAACCTGCGGTTCGTTGCTCCTCCCACCAGTTCATAAGTTTCTTCATAATACTGATAAAAATCATCGGTGAGGGAAGTCACACGCACCAGACCCTCCACAGTATTTTCCAGCTCCACGAAAAATCCGTACTCTGCGACTCCGGAAATAACACCGGCAAAGGTTTCTCCGATATGGTTTTCCATATACTGCACTTTTTTCAGCTTAATTGTCTCCCGCTCGGCCTCATCTGCACGCCGTTCCATCTCACTGGCATGCTTTGCAACCTCCGACAGTATCTGCGTATAGTGGCCAATGCGCTTTTCGCCCAGACGTCCCCGCAGACTGTCCTTGATAATCCGGTGGATCTGCAGATCCGGATACCGGCGGATCGGTGAAGTAAAATGGCAGTAACAATCCGCTGCCAGACCAAAATGCCCGGTATTTTCCACCGTATAGCGTGCCTGCTTCATCGAGCGAAGGGTCAGACGGCTGATCAGCGGTTCCTCCGAAGTTCCATCGATTTTTTCCAGCAGCTTCTGCAGTTCTTTCGGATGCACCTCATCACTTCCTATGTGGAGAGAGTACCCGAAATTATTGATAAACGTGGATAGTTTCTGTATTTTTTCCGAATCTGGCTGCTCATGCGTACGATAGACAAACGGAAGTTCTCTCCAGTAATATTCGGCTGCCACCGTCTCGTTTGCAGCAAGCATAAAATCCTCGATCAGTTTCGTTGCCACATTGCGGTCATACGGACGGATATCTACCGGATTTCCATTCTTATCCAGAATCACCTTTGTTTCCGGAAAATCAAAGTCAATGGAACCACGTTTCATACGCTTTTTGCGAAGAATTGCCGCCAGTTCTGCCATCTTTTCAAACATCGGAACCAGTGGCTCATATTCCGCCATCACCTCCGGATCATGGTCTGCCAGAATTTTTTTCACATTGGTATACGTCATACGCCGGTCCACGCAGATAACTGACTCTGTGATTGTGTGATCGATAATTTCGCCCTTAGGATTGACCGTCATGATGCAGCTGAGTGCCAGCCTCTCTTCCCCCTGGTTAAGGGAACAGATTCCGTTTGACAGGGCATGCGGCAACATCGGAATCACCCGGTCCACCAGATATACAGAAGTTCCTCTCTTCAACGCTTCTGTGTCAAGAGCACTGTGCTCCTGCACATAATTGGACACATCCGCAATATGCACACCCAGAATATAATTTTCATGGTCCATGGTAAGTGACACCGCATCATCCAGATCCTTGGCATCTTCGCCATCGATGGTCACCATCTGCCAGTCGCGCAGATCCATGCGCCCTGCCATATCCGCTTCCGATACCGGCTTTGCCACATGCTCTACCTGCGTCATGACCTTCGGATCAAATTCCACCGGAAGACCGTACGCGCGCACAATAGAAAGGATATCCACCCCCGGATCATTGATATGCCCGAGAATCTCCACCACTTTTCCTTCCGGATTCTTTCCCTTTTTCCCGTACTGTGTGATTTCAACAACGACTTTATGACCGTTTACAGCTCCTTTCGAACGCTCCAGCGGAATAAAAATATCCGAACCAAACTTTGGATTATCCGGCACTGCAAAGCCAAAATTTTTATTCAGCTGATACGTGCATACCACCTGCTTCATGCCCCGTTCAAGCACATGCAGCACCTTTCCCTCCCTGCGGCGTCCGGTCACTGCCGGTGATACGGAAATCTCTACCGTATCCATATGCATCGCACCGTTAGTTTCGGATTCCGGAATAAAGATATCTTCCTTTTCCCCCTCCACACTGACAAATCCAAATCCTTTCGGATGTGCCTGAAACGTGCCTACGATCTTTTTTTCTTCCGATTTGCTGAACTTTCCTCTCTTGGAGCAGACGATGCGCCCCTCCATCATCAAATCATTCAGAATCTGTTCCAACTGTGGGCGCTGATCTTTTTTCACACCGAGGACAATCGCCAGTTCCTTGATTTTCATCGGGACATACATATCATCGCACATAAAGTCATATATCATTTTTTTCCGCTGTTCATACTTTGCGTCCATACCCAGATCTTCTCCTTATATAATGAAAAAAGCTGCCGATGTAATCGACAGCTTCCGGTTTCTACCAGATTCCCAAATTCAGAACCATTGCAATGACAAGGAACAGGATCACAAAAATTCTTGTAAGCTTTACAAGCATTCCTTCCATGGAACGTCCCTTATTTTTGCCCCAGTAAGTATCTGCTGCTCCGGCGATCGCGCCAAGACCTGCAGATTTCCCCTCCTGCATTAAGATAATCACTGTAATTACAATACTCAGTATAATAAATACAATAGTTAAAATCGTATTTAAAACGGTCACGATTTCCACCTCCTAATTCTAAACTCACGACTAATTAATTATATCATAAAAGAAAAGTCTTTTCAACATTTTTTTATATTTCACAATTTCCCTTTTCATTTCCACTTTATAATATAACACAGATAATATAGAAAAATTTATTAAAAGATTAATGGATACAACTTGTAAAGATATCGTGGAAAATTATTTCATAGGAGAAAAGGATGGCTGCGACGACGCTCTGGCATGGGTGGATACCTATAGGTCAAGAGGACATGATGGACTGGCAGCATTTCTAACGGATGTTATTAATAAATTGGAAAATATTAATATTACATGTGGAGAAAATAATGGCGCATCATTTATTGGCATAATACCTGACCTGCCTTGGAATTTTAACAGGAAGATTAAAACTTTAAACAAAGAAGAGTATTCAAAAATTTTTGAAAGATATTTTCTATATTTAACAGATGATTCCCCAGAAGTTAGATGGTGGAAGATTCAAGATGATGGTATCCTTCCTGAAGGAATCTGTCCTATATGTGGAGATAATTTGTTCACAGAGCATAGTGATGGAACCAGCAGTTTTTTTTGCTATAATTGTCATCATTATTATTGATAATATTAGTAAATTGACATATAATAATACTAACAAATTTAACAATATATTTATTAGTATATTTGCAGATAGAAATGGAGGACTGATTATGGTTTTAGATACACTTATTCCAATATCTCAATTCAATAAAGGTCAGGCAGCAAAAATTTTTGATGAATTAACAACAAAAAAAGAGATGGTTGTATTGAAAAATAATCAACCATCGGCAGTTCTTCTTTCACCAGACGAATATAAACGGCTGATGGAAATAGAAGAAGATTATAATTTGCTGGTTGAAGCAAACACAAGATTATTATCTAATCAAAAATTACATTCTGAGGATGAGGTAATGAAGAAATTCAACATAACCCAGGAAGAGCTTGATGAAATGGAGGATGTTGAAATCGAATAATGTGGAAAGTATCATATTTTGATGATGCGCTGGAAGATCTGAAAAAATTGGATAATTCGCAGCGCAAACAGGTATTAAAGGCAATAGATAAGGTTAAAACCAATCCATTGCCACAGAATGAAGGTGGATATGGGAAGCCGCTTGGAAATAAAAGAGGCTTTAACCTAACTAATCTTTATAAAATCAAATTAAAAAAATCAGGGATCAGAGTTGTATATCAGATCATTCGTGTTGAAGATACTATGGAAATAATTATAGTTTCGATGCGGGAAGATGAAAAGGTATATGAGGATGCTCAAAAGAGAATCAATAACAAATAAATTGCAATTTTTCAGCCGTTCAATATGAACGGCTTTTTTATTTGTTTTATTTTAAATCATAAAACACATTCTATATATAGCAAGTCAATAAAGGATGGAAGGAGAAAAAATGCAATAATGTAAGAGGAGGACATAATCATGATTCTATATAGAACAGTTTCTTGGGAAGATAAAGAATGATATAGAAAAAATTGATACAGATGAAATGGAGGAATAACTTATGAATACAAACAACAATGTAAAACATCCATGTCAAGGATGTGTATATTATAATGTATGCGGTGAAAGCACCCGTACAATGTATTGTGCCGGCCGGATGACTAAGCGCCAGAGAAAAAATGCGGTCCTTACGAATAAGCAGCCTGAGGTGAAATCATGATTTACACAAGAGTTTATGAAACAAAGATCCTGAAGCTGGCAGATGGGCGAATCATACATTTTTCGTTGCAGGGACGTAATAATGATAATATCGGAACAAATAGAAATACGTTTACTGCAAAGATATGTACGATGGAAGAATATAAAAACAATGCACAGGCATTCATGAATGATCCAGATCCGAATATTTATATCGAAATAAAATCCAGAAAAAGCAGCCGAAGGGATTATGGCAAATACCTAATTCGCATGTTAAGACATGCCTATACATATGAGAGATTCATTAAAAAGTGGAATATCATGGAAACGCATGTAAAATCAATCATTATGTATGATCCCCAGAAAGAAATTTTTGAAGATCCAAGTAAATTTGATATTCGTGATTGGATATTTCATACAGGAACAGTTTCTTATAGACCAAATTATGAATATATCAAAATATGCAGCGAGCAGGATTTAATAGACAAAATAAATTCTAACAGGAATATTCAAATCTACATTGGGAAGGACAGAAAAAACATCCCTTATTGATTATTGCAAATAGAAGAGACCGTGTTTAAACGGTCTTTTTTTTTCCATTTCTAAAATTTTTTATATAATAAATAATTCAAATATGAGCTACCATTGGTCGCGTATTTTTTCTACATAATATGATTCGCGTGTATGCTACCAAATTTATTGAAAGATAATGATTCAATGGATTGACTTCAAATATATCAGTTAAATAAAACATAATAATTCGTTAATGTGAATGCTTTGGTTTCAATTTATATAGATATATTCATTCAATGATAAGCAACCATTTTTTTAAAACAATATTGGCAGCAACGGATTGAGAAGAATGGTAGCGAATAATTTAACTATCAAAAAGTGTTTTTTATACATGATTTTTTCTATCAACAGATACTTTTTTTCACGATGAATACTGGTTGTAGAGGGGTTTAAACTGTACTATCAAAAAGTGTTTTTTTCATGGATGTCACAGACTATCAAAAAGTGTTTTTTGCGATTAGATATCGTGGACTATCAAAAAGTGTTTTTTGTGGTCAATCTCATAAACTATCAAAAAGTGTTTTTTATCATCCAAAATCTGAATCAGTATATTAAAAAAAATAAAATAAATACAATCTACTATTAGGAACCTCAAAACGGGGAGACAATCAAATAATTTATTTGATTTACGACAAATTAAATAAGAATACATCGAAAGGGAAAAAATGTCAGAATTAATTACAACCAAAACCGAATATGGAGAATTTGGGATATCCCTGAATCCACTCAATTATGTTGTGCAGGCGAATGATCTGATAGAAGCTATGCCAAATCTCAGTCTCAACGCGACAAAATTGTTACGTATTATGATCATGCAGATCAAGCCAGATGATGAGGAGTTTTTTAAACAGGTTTTTTCAATTAATGATTTATCGCAGATATTGGACATATCATCATCAAATCTATATCGGGACATTGGCAAAATCACAAATGAGCTTAGACAAAGCTCTGTCAGTTTCGAAACAACCGGAAGAGGAGTTTACTTAAATCTGGCTTCTGCATGCTGCTATGATGGAAAAAGGGGGATAGGTTTTAAATTCAATGATGATATGAAACCTTTGTTACTAAATCTTCAGAAAACATACAACTATACGCAGTATAGGCTTGAAAAGATTCTGAAGATGCAGTCGGCATATTCAATCCGGTTATATGAGATACTATGTAGTAAGATCATGACTAATGCAAAAAAAACAGTACATGTAAAAATTAGTGTTGACTCTTTAAGAAGAACATTTGATTGTACAAAAAAATTGAAGCAGTTCGGACAGTTCAGAGAAAGAGTAATTGATACCGCGATAAAAGAAATCAATGAGTTATCTAATCTTCATGTCAGGTATGAGACTATAAAAAAATCAAACAAGATAAGTGAAATTGATTTTATTTGTAAATTTTGCTGAAGTAGAGCAAATAAAAAACTGCAAAAAATAATTTGCAGTTTTTTTGTGCAATTTACACAAAAATAGCTATTTGAAAAGTTATCCACAATTTTATTAGTACGGGTTTCTAAGAGAACTATCAATTTGTGTTATCAAAATAGTTATCCACACATCATTTTTTGAAGCATAAAAATGTGCACGCATGCGTATTATCATGGTTTTTGAACTATCAATTTGTGTTATTGAAAAAGTTATCCACAGGTGAGAAAAATTCAAAATTTTAAAACTATCAAAAAGTGTTTAAAAACTATCAAAAAGTGTTCAAAAACTATCAAAAAGTGTTTTTTAGGTCTGAAAAACCTAGTAAAATCAAGGCTTCCCGAACCCCTTAAATACATTAAGTACATTAAGTATATACCCATGCTATATATATATCTACGCGCGCGCGTGCGTGAGGCAAAAAAAGTTTTGGTGCTAAATTGTTAAATTATACAAAATGTCTGACATTCTATAACTAAGATCAGTAAAAATTATTTATAAGACTGGAGGAAAAGGGCATGGCGAGAATCCTGATGGAAAATTCAAATCCCATAGATGCTGAAATCAAGTTGTTTATGGAATACGGTTATTACTTGAGTTACAAAAAAGATAATATTCGTGATTACGTCAAAGTACAGTATGAATCTCCCGATGGTCGATTTCCTAAGCAGATCGAGCTGACAAACGATGAAATACGGATTGATTATTCGAAAATGCTGCAAATTGATACCGACAAAGGGCTTATAGGATTGGGTATCGGCAATTACGAACCGCAATTTTTGGTAATTGTTTCTGATATCGCAAAAAAATTTTTAAAAAATTTATAAAAAAAATTTTATTTGCGACATTCTAATAATAAGCAGTTGGATTTAAGAATTAGGGGGTAAAGTGAAATGAGAGAAGGAATATTGAAATTTAACGAAGAAAATAACCGGTATGGTCTTTGGGATTATGATAACGAATATTGGATTTACAACGGATTTCATTGTGGCGAATGTCTGGATATTTTTATCAGCGGTCGATGGGTTCATTCAAGGATTGAAATGGGAATGCAGAGCCAATATTATCTCGTTAATACAAAATTTGAAAAAAATTTAGAAAATATTTTTTGTAGAATCTAAAAAATTTTTTTTTTACGAAATTCTATTAATAGATCCACATAATGCGGATCATCATTTTTCTCCTTTTTTTCTACAACATAGGATGTGGTGGAAATGTTTTCATCCCGTCACATGATTATGTGACGGGAACTTCATCGAAAAAAACATGGAGAAGAAAAAATAAGTTAAGGTGGTATCACCAGATAGGAACATCTGCAAGGATTGGAGGTAGAACTTATGAAAATATATGTAGATGGTGATGCATGTCCGGTTATAGGTGTAATCGAAAAAATTGCGAAAAAGAAAGGAGTAGCAGTAGTTATTGTCTGTGATGAAATGCATGATATCTACTCTGATTATTGTCAGGTAGTAAAAGTTCCATGTGGATATGATGCAGTAGATATGAAAATTGCAGTCGATGTACATAAAAATGATATTGTAGTCACGCAGGACTACGGTGTTGCAGCAATGGTACTGGCTAAAGGAGCATCTGTGATAACACGTACTGGATTTCAGCTCACTAACAGTAACATAGATCTGCTGCTTTTTGAGAGACATGTTGCCAAAATAGAACGAAAGAAAACAAGAGGCTGCATAAGAAGAAATAAAGGATCTATGGAACCTAAAACATCTTTTTATGACAGATTATCAGGAATGATAGATAAGGAATATGAGAAGGAGGCAGTATGCTATGGGGGATAAATGTAGTGTATTAGAACTAAAAATTAATGTGCGTAAAGAGCAGTATCATAGACTCGATGTTAAATTTGAGGATGCAAGAGCTGTTTATAATGCGGTGCTTAACGAAGCATTGTCGAATTATGAACAGATTACTCGTACAAAGGAATATCGGGCAGATCAGGCTGTTATAAAAAAATACTATGAAGACAAGAAAAATGGAACAGTAAAAAAAATGCCGGACGAGGTAAGAGCAATCTTCGACAAAAGAAAAAAACAGTTTCAGGATGCAAAGCTCACGAAATTTGGACTCATCAATATTGCAGGATATCATAAAAATCATTATGCAAAAAATGTATCGAGTGTCATAGCCAACAAAATCGGTGAAATGGCATGGACTGCAATGAATCAGTTGATTTATGGAAATGGAAAGTTGGTTAAATTTAAAAAGCCAGGAGAGATGACATCGATTGCATCTGACAACAAATCAGGAATCAGATTAATGGTTGACAATGGAAAATATTATCTATTGTTGTCTAATCGGGCTCAGAAGGCTAAACCGATGATCTTATCTATTAAGCAGCCACATAATGAATATGAACTTGATATGATCACAAGACCAATAAAAATTGTTCGAATTGTCCGAAGAAAAAATGGTAACCGGTTTAATTATTTTGTTCAGCTGACCGTGGAAGGAACTCCTCCTCAGAAGCTAAAAAAAGATGGATCGCGGGTACACCAAATTCGAGAAGGAAAAGTTGGGGTGTACATAAAAGACGATAGTGTTTATGCAGTTGCAGATGATGGAAGAATTGCTCACTGGCATTTTTGCAAGAATCAGCAGAAATATGAAGAGAAGAAAGCAGATTATGACAGAGAACTATCCAAGTTGCGGCAGCTTAATAATCCGGATAATTACGATGAGAATGGCGTAATTAAAAAGGGTTCGAAAAAATGGCATTATTCAATCAAATACAAAAAAATATTGCTTCAAAGATCATATTTGATTCATAAGAATACGGAAAGCAGAAATATAACCAGATATGTGATCGCTAATGAGATTTTGGCGATGGGAAATGACATTTACATCCTAAAGAAAGATTATAGGACCAAGAAAGAAAAGTTTGATGAAGATAACAGAAAATCCAATGAACAGTATCGGCAATTAAAGGATCGAAGAAAAAATATTCAGAATTTTGCATATGCGGATCTGATATCAAAGATTAAAAGTAAAATTGACAGCGATAATTCAGGCGCGGTGAATGAAGTTACAGTATCCAAAGATTTATACTATTATGTACATGATGAAGATAAGGTAAATAAGAGCAGATTTGTTGATGGTATAATTGCATTCAAGAACAGAACCTGTTTAGAAGAATCTTACAGAGCTTTGCTTATCATGAATTATGATGGTAAAAACTACAATCGGGATATGGTAGAGAAAGGAATGAGTTGGATATGTTAAAGCGGGATGGTGATATAAATAAATCTTCTGTGAATTCGGATGGTTGGAATTACAACATGGACGAATGTCCTCTTGATACCTGTGTTCATCTTTTGTCCGATAATAAGGACATATTGCTTCCTCAAATGGATTTTGTTGGAACAATAACGATGGATATTAATAAAGGATACAAAACAAGAGGAATGTGTTATTGGGGAGATCCAGATTGCTTTTATCGATCAGAGATTATTGCATGGAAACCGTTTTCGGGAAATGAGGAAGCTATAAAAAAACACGGTTACAATCAGGGAGTTAATGCGATGTACAGTATATCACATGGTTCTCGTTAAATTAAGATAGGGTTAGTTGCGACCTTGCGAGAAATTGCAGAATGTATATATTGAAACAGGGAGTGATAATCATCGAAATCGAAAGAAAGTACGGATTATAGAAACTGTACTCCCCGGACCAGCTGTGTACGATCATGTATACATCGGGAACGACGGGAAAGAGCAAGGGAGTGATGCTCACCCACAGAAATATGGCGGAGAATGCCACCTGTCTTGATATGAAGATTCCGTCGAGAACCGTGATCCTCTCTGTCCTTCCGATCCACCATGCCTACTGTCTGAGTATGGATATCCTGAAAGGCATTTCTCTTGGAAGCGTGATCTGTATCAACGATTCCCTGATGCGGGTGGCGAAGAATATCAAGCTGTTCCAGCCGAATATGATCCTGATGGTCCCGCTGATGATCGAGACACTGGCGAAGAAGCTGGAGGAGGCATCGATGCTGCCCGCCGGTCTTGTGAAAAATCAGGTATTCGGAAAACAGTTTCACACAATCTGCAGCGGAGGCGCCTATCTGGATCCTTCCTATATCGATCTGTTTGAAAAATACGGGATCACGATCCTTCAGGGCTACGGCATGAC
>OLQL01002398.1_pt1 | contig 12971 bp, 7 predicted proteins | sample 1672971 | NCBI WGS metagenome assembly OLQL01 (sample SAMEA3136742, study PRJEB25190) | human gut metagenome | biome: human gut; feature: human-associated habitat; material: faeces | place: Austria | collected 2013
CGCGGCCGCCATGCCGGCGAGGGCGACACCCCAGGGGGCGTCGTCGGCCGTCTTGGGCAGGGCTTCGCCAGAGCCCGCGGCGGAAGCCTTCGCCGCGGGAGCGCCCGCGGGCTTCGCGTAAGCCTGCTGCTGCGCGGCGAGGGCGGCCTCCTCGTCCGCCTTCTTCTTTGCGAGCAGGGAGTCGTACTTGGCCTGGGCCTCTTTCTGCACCTCTACCGCTTCGTCGTATTTGGCCTTCGCGGCGAAGTAGGCCTCGGAGTGCTTGCCGGTCTCGGCCGCGGCCTCCTCGGCCTCGGCCTTGGCGGCGTCGGCGGCGTCTGCGGCCGCCTTGGCGGCGGCGAAGGCATCGTCGAGCTCGTCCTCGGTCACGGCGAAGGCGGCCGGGGCGTGCTTGGCGGAGCGCACGGTGACGCCCGCGGCGACGGACGCGTCGAAGTCAATCGCGCGGGCCTTGGCCAGCGCCGCGTCGGCCGCGTCCTTCGCGTCCTCGGCCTCCGCCTCGGCTTCTTCCGCGGTGGACACGTCGGCGTCGGCCGCATCGAGCGCCTTCTTGGCCGCGTCTGTGCCGTCTTTGGCGGCGGGAACCGCGTCGGCGAGAGCCCGCTGCGCCTCGGCGGCGGCTGCCGCCTTGGCGGACGCCTGAGCGGCGCCCTCGGCCTCGACCTTGGCCTCGCCCGTCGCGGCCGCGAAGCTGTCCGCGTCGTGTTCGGCGGCGATGGCGATGTTTATGGCGTCGAGCTCGGCCGTCTTCGCGGCGGCGAGCTCCTTCTCGGCGGCGGCGAGCTGCTTGGCGGCGTCATCGGCGCCGGCCTGCGCCGCGTCGCGCTCCTTCAAGGCGGCGGCCTGCGCCCCCTTGGCGCGGTCGAGGGCGGCCTGCGCGTCGTCGATGACGGCCTGCGCGTCCTTGAGCTCGGCGTCCTTGGCCGTGACGTCGGCGTGCTTCGCGTCGGCGTCCGACTGTGCCTGCTTCAGCGCCTGCTCGGCGTCCTGGGCGGCCTTGGCCTTGGCGTCGTAGGCGGCCTGCGCCGCGTCGACGGCCGCCTGGGCCTTCTCGACGCCGCCCTTCGCGGCTTCGAGGTTCGTCTCTGCGGAGGCGACGTCCTGCTTGGCGGATTCGACGGCCGCGGCCTTCTGCGCGACGTCGGTCGCGGCGTGCTGCGAGCATGCGGAGTTCGCCGCGTCGAGGTCGGCCTGCGCCGACGTCTGCGCGGCCTGCTTGCTCTTCAGCGCGTCGGCCGCGGCTTGCGCCTCGCCCTGGGCGGCCTTGAGGGCGGCGAGCTTGGCCTGGTATTCGGCGGGCGCCTTCTTCTGCGCGTCGACCCAGTCGTTCAAAAGCTTCGCGTACTCGTCGACGGTGTACGTCTTGGCGCCTTTATTGGCGCTCCATTTGGCCCATTCGAATACCTGGGAGTGGGTATTGCGATACGCGCCGGGCTTGGTGTTGATGGCGTAGCCAGTAAGGTCGTAGTTTTCGATTATATTCAGGTAATGCCCAGCCTGGTCGGTATTGGGATCCGCTTCGTAGAGCTTCTTTTCCGCGTCATACCATCCAACGAATGGGTCTGAGTAGCCGAAGGCGAGGTTCTCCCCGATGCGGAAAGCGCCTGCATGGCCGATATTCTTCTGCGACCAGTTGGCGTCCCACATGGCGTAGGCCGTGTCGATGAGGGTCACCTTGAGCTCGGGCAGGTTCTTGTCGGCGTTCTCGGCGTTCGAGCGCAGGGCGTTGCATTCCTTCAGGAACGCGATGGTCGCCTGCATGTTGACGATGCTCGTTGAATCGTCCGCGCTTCCCTTCTGAGTGAGGTTTTCCAGGGAGGCGCCCGTGTAAGCGCTGGTCACGGTCTTGCTCTCGAGCACGGCGAGCGCGTCGTCGGCGCCCATGTCCTTGAAGAAGGCGAACGCGCCGTCGGAGAGCTTCTTGCTGGACTCGGCGGCGGCGGCTTGGGCGGCGTCGGCGGCCTTCTGGGCCTCCGCGACCTTGGCGTCGGCGGCGTCGGCGGCCTGCTGGGCCTTCTGGGTCTCGGCCTTCGCCGCGTCCAGGGCGTCTGCGGCCTTCTTCGCCGCGGCGTCGAGCGCGCCCTTCTCGGCGAGCGCGTCGGCGTGGGCCTTCTCGGCGTCGGCCTGCTTCTGCTTGGCGGCGTCGAGCGCCTCCTGCGCGGGCTTCGTGCCGCCCTGCGCGGCGGCGAGGGCGTCCTTCTTCTGGTTCAGCTCCGACAGGGCCGAGGCCTGCTGCTGGCCGGCATAGGCGGCCGCGGCCTGGGCCTCCCCGGCCGCGGCATCGGCGCGCGCGGCCTCCGCCTCGGCGATCGCGAGCGCGTCTTCGCACTCGCGGACCTTCTGCTTGGCGGCCTCGAGGCCCTCGGGCGTCATCGCGGCCTCGGCCTCGGCGACCTTGGCGTTCGCCGCGTCGAGCGCGGCCTGGGCGGAGGCGAGCTTGGAGTCGGCGGCGTGCTTGGCGGATGCCGCCGCATCGGCCGCGGCCTGCTTGGCGGCCGCCTGCTGCTGCGCGGAGGCGAGGGCGTCCTGGGCGGCCTGGGCGGCGGCCTCGGCCTTCTTCTGGGTCTCGACGGCGGCGTCGTAGGCGGCCTGCTTGTCTGCGGCGTCCTGCTTCGCCTTGTCGGCTGCTTGCTTCAGGCCGTCGAGGCTGGCCGCGCCGCCCGCCTGCTCGTAGGCCTTCTCGGCGTCGGCCTGCTTCTGCTTGGCGGCGTCGAGCGCGCTTTTCGCCGCGGACTGCTCCGCCATGGCGGCTCCGAGGTCGTCGCCTGCCTTCTTCAAATCGTCCGCGGCCTGGGTCGCGGCGGCTTCCGCCTCGGCGATCATCGCCTCGAGCTTGTCGGACGCGGCCTCGTATGCGTCGGCCTTGGCCTGCGCGGCCTGCGCGGCTCGGGCGTCGGCGGCGTCCTGGGCGGCCTTGGCCGCGAGGTACGGCGCGCCGTCGACCTCGAGGGCGGCCTTGGTCTCGGCGGCGTAGCCCGCCGCCTCGTCGACGGCGTCCTTCGCCTTGTCGAGCGTGTCCGCCGCGGCGATGTGCTCGCGGATCAGGGCGGCCCCGTCGCGGGTCGCGGCCGCGAGCTCCTTCAGGTCGCCCTTCGTCGTGCCGTCGCCTGCGACGGAGCCGCCGGCGGCCAGCGCCGCCGCGGGCACCGACGTCAGCGCCAGGGACGCGGCCAAGGCCGCGCTCGCGAGCCTGCCGCCCATGTTCAGCTGTTTCATGTGGTCTCCTCCAATTGGATTCGCGGGCGGGGCCCGCCCCGGTCTTTTCCGGCGCGATCCGCTCGTTGCTCTTTCCCTATCCTACAGGTTCGGGGCGCCATGGCCGTCGGCCTTTCCGGGTTATTTCGGAATCGGCGGGATTCGCCCCGGGTTCTGCGCGTTCGAGCCGCGCCGGGGGCCATAGGAAATCGAATGGCCGGGCGAACCCGCCCGGCCATTTCCATGCGCCGCGCCTAAATCGGCATCAGCGCCATCCTGCTCTTGCCGGAAAGCCTTGCGAAGCCGAAATGGCCGCCGCAAAGGCCCGAGGGGCTAGACGAGGCGCGCGTAGTCCTGCGTCTGATGGAATATGTGCGCGACGACGACCTTCTCGCCGTCGAAGCGGTATAGGGCAACATAACTGTTCACGAGCATGGGCCTGAAGCCGGCCGCGGCGAGCTCGGGCATGCGCGACAGGGCGTGGATCTCGGGCATGTCGCAAACCAAGTCCAGCTGGTATTCGAATTCCGCCATGAACCGCTCCGCGGCCGTCGGACTCGCGAGGTCGACGGCCAGGTATTCGACGATGGCCTCGTATTCGAGCTGGGCGCTCGAGAGGATGACCCTAGGAAAGGCCATACTTGGCCTTCAGCCTTGCCGCGAACTCGTTGTAGTCGACGCAGTCGCCCGCTGCCTCCTCGCGCTGTGCTAGCAGCATGCGGGAGAGCAGGCGGGATTTCGCGGCCTCCTCGCGCATCGCGCGGTAGCGCTGCTCGCTCATGCAGTGCATGGCCTCGCGGCCGTTTTTGGTCACGGTGACCTCGGACTCGCGCTCCACGAGCTCCACGAAGGCCGAGGTGCTTTTCATGTCCCTCACGGGAACGCATACCGCCATGGTGGCCCCTTTCTCGATTGGATTGTGGCCCAATTGTACCGCATTTCGCGATGCGATGCGATACGTCGAAATGGCGGAACCAAGATAGGCCGCCGCAACTCGAGGGGTGTGACGTCTCGCCCATAAACGACTCATTGGGGCCTCGAGTCGTTTTCAAAAAGCAGGCGGGGTGCGCTATCATGCGTGGAAACCGATGCGAGGCAGCTCCCTTTAGAGCAAGTTCGTCGTATGAATGGTTTAGGAATGGGATCCTCGTTTGTTCGGGGATCCCAGCTATTCGAGAAGCGTTGTGACGAATTCGTCCAGCATATCCTCCTCTTCAGGCGTCGGCTGCCTTCCCGTTGATTTGAAAAGTTTGGCCATGCGGGCCATCGACGCCATTGTGGCGTCCTTGTCGTCAAACATCGGAATGTCCAGGTAGTCAACGACGCTCGTGCCTAAACTGAGTGCGGATGAATACGCGTCGACGGCATTCGACACCATTCTCGAGTTCAGAAACGCCGTAAGGTACGCCGCCTCATCCTCGGTTTGAAGGGGGACGAAATATACTTTGTGGTCCGGTATGACCGTCTTTGATGCGCCGCAGAATTCACTGGAATCGATATAGGCCGCAACGAATCCCGCGCCAGACATCTCCTTCCAAACCACTTTGTACGGGGCGAAGGTGTAATCGCCCGTAGACCATACGGACCAGAAAGGCTTGCCTTGCTGAAAGCGCCGGTAGCTCGACCTCTGTTCAAGGACGGCTCGAAACCCGCTGAGGAACTTGAAGGTTCTCGGCCTGGTCGCGGGCAGGTTCTCGTCGCCGAACATCCCGCGCTGCGGAACGATGACGCATTGGCCCGCCTTCGGGGCGGCTGCGAACCTATGGACGTCGCGACCCTTTAGGAGGGGGAAGACGTCGTCGCGCTCCACGACGGCGCGTCTAGCCGCCACGTCGCGACGCCGCCCGTTTCGCGGGTCGTTGGCTATCTCGACGAGTCTATCGTCCGCGACCGCGGTCGCTTCTACGAAGAATATGCCGTTCGCGTCGGTGGTGACCCCCTTTCGCGCCTGATAGGCGGACTCGCCTGGCCTGAACAGACGGGGCCATACGTCCAGCTCTTGCTCCGTGCCGACCAACCATGGCCCGCCATCCGTCCCTGGCACGGGAATCGCGCGCAAATCCTCATATGGCGCATTATTACGCGCCGCGGCGTCGCGCTTCGAGTATTTCCGGTATCGGACTGGGTAGCCGGTCGCCTCGCCGTTTCGGCGTACGTGCAGCAGGGTGGGCCAATTCGCCACGCCTTCGAAGGGCTTCAGCGCGGCGTAATCTTCCACAAGCTCGACCGTCATGGGCTCGTCTCCGTTGGGCGTGCGAAGCTTCCATCTTCTGAATCCTTGGCTGGACTCGTTCTTGAATACGGTGCCGGTGATAAGGAACGCGAGCCCTCCGCCCATCGCGACGAACCGCTCTAGGGCGTGGTAGGTGACGACGGTCGATATGTCGGACTGTATGCCGCCGACCCACGAATCTTCGCTGAAGATGTTCATCCTGTCGCAAATCGGTTTGATGAACTCGGCATAAGATTGCGGCAGGTTGCTCCATTTGACCCATGGAGGGTTTCCTGCAACCAAGTCGACATTCTTGACGCACCCGGCTTTGACGCGGTCGAACAGTATAAGGCACCAAATGCCGTTCCAATGATTGCGATGCAGGTCAACCAGGTCGGCGATGGTCTGCGCGAGGGTGTCGGCGTCTTTCTCGCTCAGGCCGCGAACGGCGGGCGATAGTGCACGAAGCGAGTCAGCTATCCGCGCGGGCTCCAAATCGGCGTCGACGCATGCCCTTAACTGGTCCATCACGGCAAAGAAGTCGGCCGAACGAGCGAGCTCCACTGGGATGGAGAAGCTACGCTCGCCTTTTTCGGTGAGTATCGAATGCCTGAACGCCCCGTCGACGGGATCGGCTGTGTTGATGGCGTCGGCCAGGAACACCGGGAGCAATACGGGGGACGAGCGGTCGAACCGTTCAGAAAGGAACACGACTATCGACGCCTTCGCCGTCAGGACCGCCAAAGGGTTGAGGTCAAACCCGTACAGGCCCTCAAGTAGGTTGGCGGCAGTGGCTCGAGGCGAAGCTTTTTCGATGCGGCGGCGGAGCCCTTCCAGGACGAAGGTGCCGCTGCCGCAAGTCGGATCGAGAAGCGACTGGCCTTCGCTCCATCCTGCGACGTCGAGCACGTGCGACGCCAGCCAGTCTGGCGTATAGTATTCGCCCAGGGCATGGCGCATCGGAGCGGGCGTGAAGCCCATATAGAGCCCCTTGAACAAGTCGCGCACCGATTCCGGGCTCTTGCGCGTAACGTCGAAGTCGATCGTGCGCAAACGCTCCAGCAACATGCCCAAGGGGCGGGAAAGGTCATCGGCGATGTCGTCGCCGAGATACCATGAGAAGAAATCCGTGCCGAGCATGTTCTCGATGCCGTACATGCGGAAGCAATCGCCTTCCTCGACGTCCTTGAGAAAAGATATGGGAGATAGTGACGGGCAGAATGCCGGATCCGACTTCGCCGCGAGCGAATAGACCGCGCATACCTTCGCCACGATCGCGATGTAGGTGCTCAGCGCGAAGACATATGCCTGGGGGTCTTCCGTGTACCCGATTCCGTGCTGTGTGCTCGATTCCTCGAGATAGCGCGAGAGGCGTTCGGCTTCGTGCCGTCGACTTGCCCAAACAATCGGGCCCATTCTGTGTAAATAAGCTTTGTTCGAGATGCGGCGTCCGCGCGCTTCGCGCGGACAATGGCGTTGAACAGGGCTGGCAGGAGTTCTTGGCCTACTTTCGTGTTGGGACCGATGAACTGCTTGAGCAGCATTGGGCTGACCAAGGGTCGCCCGCCGTCGGCTATGAGATCGAGGAGCCGGTCCAGGCAGAGTGTGTCGAAGGGGCGCGCGGGCTCCCAGGCGAAGCCTCTTGACGAATGGCATCCAAACGAAATCGTCTCGCCGTCCCACGCGATGAGCGTGTATTCCTCGACGGGCCGGCCTTCTTCGCTAGCGAGAAGTCCCACATACTCTTCGGCTTGCGCGCGGGCGTGCTTTAGCTGGGCGTTCACGACGCCGTGAAAAGATCTCGGGGGCTCGTATTCGATGATTGTGGAGCCGTGGACTGCGTCTACTCGTCTTTTGCCCGAAAGGAGGCTGCGTTCATAGGTGTAGGAATTCCAGAACACATCACGGCGTTCGCATAGTTGCTTCAGGATACCCTCTGCCCCTATCTTCAACTGCTCTTCGTTTTCAGAGGCATGGGCCGTTTCGAGGAGCTTGCCGAGGGCTTCGGCCTTTTCTCTATTTGTCAAGTCGCACATGAACCGTCCTTTCGCTGACGTTCATTTTCATGGGGAAGGGCAATCCTTGCTCCCTGACCACCGTTTTGAGGAAGACGGTTACTGCGCTGGTGAGGTTCAGGCCCAACGGCTCCAGTATTTTCAGCGCGGCGTCTTTGAGCTCCGGGTCGAGGCGCATGGACGTGGTTGGCGTATTCGGCATGGCGAACCTCCATTTTTCGATATCTACATTGTACATACACTCACGATGTTAAGACGACAAATTGGTACGCGGTGCGGAAAAAAAGACCGGTCTATGCCGTCCAAAGAATTCGGCGGGCTCGCGATTTCGATTGCCCAAAGGTGCGAGCGTGGCGCGCTATCGTTCGCGGAAGCAAAAGAAAAGCCCTAGTTGGAACTAGGGCTCAAAACCAGTTGGGATGACAGCGACAACGTCATTATGGCCCAACCGCGAACGGCTCGATTATAGCGAATCGCGCCATGCGCCGCCATCCCAACATTGCGAGAAAGGCGGCATTTCCATGAAACCGCAAGACAAGCCGTACACGATGACGATCTATCAGCTGCGCGAGCTGCATCGATCGATGAGGAAGGCCGGGGCGGACGTCGCGGCGTTCGATTTCATGTTCGAAGGTGTGACATCGAGCGTGCTGTTCATGACGGACGTCGCGCCCTTCAGGCTCGTATTCTATAAGCGCTCCAGCAAAGAGCGTCTTGAAATCGAAATCGTTCCGGGCTATATGATTAGGCTTACTCAAAGCAGGGAGGCGGAGATCAGACGATATTTCGAAATGCCGGCGGGAGGATGGCAGAGCATGCTTTTCAAGAGGCTCGCCGACGCGCTCAGGGCCCAAGCACCCGTCGAATTCGTTCCGCCCCGGGCGTCCGAGCGCCAGCTCATCGCGAAAGCCAGGAAAGTCCCGGAGGCGGATAAAATCTATTTCTGCGGCTTGCGCGTCTGGCCGGCAATCAACGCCCGGAACGGCGAGAAGCAATGGCACAGAAATCCGAGGAACCTTGAAAAGGTCAAGCTCCTCGATCCGCAAATCTATCGAGACGTCAAAGACAGGGACATATCCGTATGCTATACCGATGACCCCGCCAGGGCCGTAAAATGGGTCGGCATCGGGGGCGGTTACACGGTGCATTGTCGATAGGCATAAGTGTATTCCTCCATAATCCGCAGTATGGCCGGGTCGTCCATGCCGCCCCTGAGGTAGTCGTTCTGCATGCCTCCGCCGGGTCTGTGCTCTTCATTACAGAGCTCGATGAATTTCTCCGTGTTCACTAGGAGCCATTCGACCGACGCGCTTTCGTTTCCGCATCGCACGCCGGGGTCTCCCCCAAAACCGTCGTCGCCGACGAAGCCGCACAGAACGCGCGGCTCCGAATCGTCGGAGTCGGCGATGACGTTCACCGGCTCGTCCGGGCTGGTGTTGAAGAAGAGCGCCAATGGGTCTTCCGAAGTGACGACGGCCTTCGCGCCCGATGACTCCAGCGCCTCCACAATCGCCGCAATCGTCTCATGGCTTGTTTTCTGCATACGTTTCCCTACCGCTTGATTTTTCAATGCAATGCTTGCGACATCTGGTTTTCGGAAATCTGCCCGGCGGGCCGAAACCTTGCCTTAAATAAGGAAGGCGGCCCCTCGCATTCGAAGCGGGGCCGCCCACCATTCAACAATCTGCGCGTCGGCTACCAGGCTGATGCTACGCCGTCGTAGCCGGCCCACGGCCAGTCGACGAACACGGTGGCGTTCTTCTTGACGGCCGCCTTGAGCAGCGGGCTTCCCGAGGCGGAGCGGGTGGAGTACACGCCAGGCGTGGACGTGGCCTTGCGCGTCTTCCCCATGTCCGAGCACCACGCCGACCACGGTCCCGCGAACGTCACCGCCTCGCCGTAGCGGACGGCCGACTTGGCGGGGTAGAGGGCCGCGAGGTCGAGGTCCCTCGCCATCGCCTCGTCCGCCTTCCAGCGGTAGGAGGCGTCGAGCACGCACGAGCGCGACGTCGTGCCGTATTCCAGCGAGCACGAGTTGTACGCGTACAGCTCGAGGTCCCCCGTAAGCTCCCGCGGCGTATAGGGCGTCGCGTATTCGGGGTCGACGAACCAGCCCGATACCTCCAGGCACCCCTCCTTCTGGGCCGCCGCCTTCGCCGCCGCGGGGGTCTCGTAGACGGCATTGGGCAGGGCTTGGTCCGTATAGCAGGGCTCCGATTCGCCGTCGACGTAGTATTTGATTCTGAGATTGCCCAGCACGAGCGTCGGCGCCGCGCTCGCGACGGTTCCCTGGAAGCGGTCGAGCATCCAGTCGTGGTCGCCGTAGTCCCCGCCCGCCGCCGCGGACGAGGCCGCGGTGGGCTGGACCGCGGAAAGGCGGCACAGGCAGTGGAGGTATTTGCCGGAGTCGTCCATCGTCGGCGTGTATTCCGGGTCGGCCGACCATTCGCGCACGACCTTCGCGCCGGCGGGCTTCGGGACCATGTGGACCTGGAAGCTTCCCATAGACGTCGCCATGTCGCCCGCGGCGGGGTGGTTGCCCTCCCCGTCGGAGTAGCTGTGGGCGGACCAATGGCCCACGCGGTTGTACGCGCGGTAGTCCAGGTCGTAATGCCCCGCTATCTCGCCTTCCAGCCAGAACTCTACGCCGACGATGTCGGTATCGCTCGACCGCCCGTTGAGCCATTCCGCGGAATATCCGGGGAACAGCTCGGCGCCGTCCTGGCCCTCGGTCACCTCGATGCCGCGGACCTCGATCCAGTCGCCGTCGGCGTTGGATGACCTGTCGGAGCCGTTGATGTAGACGTAGCCTGCGCTGTAGGAGCCCTCGGACGCCGTCGCCGTCGCGGTGAAGCGCTGCCATTCGGTCGTCGCCGAAAACGTCTTCTCGTTGCCGCCGTCGGCGGACGAGCGCCAGATGGGCAGCAGGTCGAAGCTCACGCCGTCGCGGCCCGCGCGGACCCATGCGGTCTGCGTGTACGCGCAGCCGGGAACCGTGGCGCAGCCGTCTTGGGCGATGCCCATCTGGCCCGCCGAGCCGTTCGACGTCAGGCGCAGCGCGCGGGAGCCCGCGGGCCACATCCCGTTGTCGGAGTCGAGCGTCACCGCGGAGACGGAGCCGGCGGCGTCGCTCTCGCGGAACGTGCCCGAGTGCCACGAGCCGGAGCCCATGGACGGCTCGACGCCCCCTCGCGTGATCGAGCGGGCGTCGGCCGGCGTGGAGACCTCGATGCAGCGGACCTCGATCCAATCGCCGCTTGCGTTGGAGGACCTGTCGGTGCCGTTGATGTAGACGTAGCCTGCGCTGTAGGAGCCTTCGGACGCCGTCGCCGACGCGGTGAACCGCTGCCACTCGGTCGTCGCCGAAAACGCCTTCTCGTTGGCGTCGTCGGCGGACGAGCGCCAGATGGGGACCATGTCGAAGCTCACGCCGTCGCGGCTCGCGCGGACCCAGGCGGTCTGGGTGTATTCCGAGCCGGGGACGGTCGCGCATTTGTCCTGCGCGATTCCGACCTGCTCCGCCGAGCCGTTCGACGTCAGGCGCAGCGCGCGGGACCCCGCGGGCCAAACGCCGTCGGAGCCGTCGAGCGTCACGGCGGACACGGAGCCGCCCGAGAGGCTTTGGCGGAACGTTTCCGAGGCGCAGGTCCCCGCGCCGATCGTCGGCTCCTCGCCGCCGCGCGTGAGCGCGCGCGAGGGCGCCGCGCCGCCTTGATGGCCCGCGGGCATGACGGGAAACGACCCCGAGAGCGTCCCGCCGCCCGCGAGGTGCGCGACGCATTCGAGCGAGCCGGAGAACGCGGTGCTCTCGATCCAGAGCGCGAAGTCGGTCACGCGCTGCTCGTCGGACTGCATCTCGTGCGGCAGGCCGATGTAGCGGTACGCCGGGATGCCGCGGTCGATGCCGAGCTTTCCGTCGAGGCCGACCTGGCCCCAGCCGTTGCGCATGTAGGCGCCGACGACCCGCGCGCCGTCCTCCTCGACGCTCTTGGGCGAGTCGGTCGTCATGAACCGGTAGATGTAGGGCGTCTGCCCGGTGCCGAACGCGTCGTATGGCCTGCAGGTCGCCGCGGGGTCCGAGCAGCGCACGGGGTCCCCGCCGACCTTGTATTCCTCGGGCATCTCGATCGAGCCCGCGAAGCGGACCTCGTCGAAGTCCCATTGGTGCGCGCGGTTGTCCCACTGGTCGTCGTAGCCGTTGGAATGGAACTGCACGTCGGTTCGGTTGGCCGCCTTGCCTCCCGAGAGGTCGAGGTTTCGGCCGGTCGCGTCGCAGGTGACGTAGCTGTGCGCGTAGGAGGCGTCGGTCGAGCCCCCGATCCAGAACTGCCGCTCCGAGTACCCGTTCCACGTCGCGCCGGACCATTGCGTGTAGACGCGGGCGTTGTATCCCGTCGTCGACGACGTCGAGGGGCCGTTCATGCCGGCCGGCTCGCCCAGTCCGAGCACGGGCTTGTGCGCGGGATAGAGGCTGTGCATGTGCCCCTTGCCGATCGAGTCGACGCCGCCGGCGTTGGCGTACCAGACCTGGGAGGTCGCCCCGTAGTAGTCCCAGGACCAGAGGTACGTTCCCGACGACGTCCCGCCGCCGCAGACGTCGAGGCACTGCCCGTTGCCGTTCGCGCAGGCGTTGGTGACCTTCCACGCCCCGCCGAACAGGTCCCATCTGTTCTCGAGGCGGCATCGGTCCTGGCCTGCCTTGATGTCGCCCGGGCACGCCCCGCCCTCGTTCTCGAACGCGGCCCCCTGGTAGTTCCAGTCCGCGCAGGAGTAGCCGCCGTTCGTATAGATCCAGACGTAGCAATTTTCCCAGTCGTCCCAGAGCCCGCCGGCGTACTCGCCGACGGAAACGTTGTAGAAGCCCGCGGACAGGCCGAAGCCGTGGCTGGACTCGCCGGGCTGGCGGCGGAAGAAGAAGTCCTTGCCCTCGTACCCGAAGTCGCGCAGGGGCGTCGCCCACCATCCTCCGTACCCGTCGTGGAGGTCCTCGTTGCTCAGCGCCCAGCCGTGGTCCTCGGTCATGCCCCCGTCGCACCAATACTGCAGGCGCGTGTCGCGGTATTTTGAGCGCCAAAGGCGATGATTGCTCTGGTCGTTCCAGTCCCGGCAGGCGGCGAGGGGCTGCATGTGGAAGGCGTCGTAGAGCTCGTTGGAATACTGGGCCTCGACCCAAAGGCCCGCGGCGACGCCGATCCACTGGTGGTGGCCGCACACCCAGGAGAACCACCCCGACTTGCTTCCTATCCAATTCCCATTGCCGTGCTTGAGGATCGCCCAGTTGCCGGCCGAGCCGAACCATCCGCCGCCGACCTCATAGCCGTCGGCCTTCGCCGCGCGCGGCCAAAGCAGCATCGCCGAGGCGCCCGCCAGGCACGCCGCGATGAAATTGCGGCGGCTCACCAGCGGGCCCTTGGCCTTCTCGGAGCTGGCTTCCGGGTTTTCGGTATCGTCCGGCGCGGCCCCGTCGAGCGGGGATTTCGCGCGGGTCTTTTTTCCATCGAGCATCGTATGCCTCCCAATGCCTGAATGCGCCGCTCGCGGGAAGGGCC
>OLQL01002400.1_pt1 | contig 12956 bp, 9 predicted proteins | sample 1672971 | NCBI WGS metagenome assembly OLQL01 (sample SAMEA3136742, study PRJEB25190) | human gut metagenome | biome: human gut; feature: human-associated habitat; material: faeces | place: Austria | collected 2013
CAAAGAAGCGCTGGCCGCCGACGATGCGGTACGGGATGCCCGCGCGGGCGAAGTAAGTCTCGATGGGGTTGGACTGGGCGTTCATGCGGTAGAGCACGGCGTGGTCTTTCAGGGAAGCACCCTCGCGCAGATGCTCGCCGATGATATCCGCGATATGGCTGGCCTCGTCCTGCTCATTGATGGCGGTATAGTGGTGGATTTTCTCGCCGTCGCCGCTCTCGGTCCACAGGGTCTTGCCCTTGCGGCCCATGTTGTTCTTAATGACGCTGTTGGCAGCATTCAGAATATTAGCGGTGGAGCGATAGTTTTGCTCCAGTCGAATTGTCTTGGCACCGGCAAAGACCTTCTCGAAGTTTAGAATATTTTCAATCGTTGCACCGCGGAATTTGTAGATAGACTGGTCATCGTCGCCGACGACGCAGACATTGTTCGTGCCGCCCGCCAGCAGACGCACCAGATGGAACTGCGCCACACTCGTGTCCTGATACTCGTCCACGACGACATAGCGGAAGCGGTTCTGGTAATATTCCCGCGCTTCTGCGTCATTTTGCAGCAGCTTGACCGTGTGGAAGATCAGGTCGTCAAAGTCCATTGCACCTGCGGTTTTCAGACGGTTGGCGTAGGTGGTATAGATTTTGGAGATCAGCTGCGCCTTGGTATTGGCAGGGATCTCGGCAGCCACTTCCTCAGCGGACATGAGCTTATCCTTATAGGAAGAAATCTGCCCGATGGCCGACTTGACCGGCAGGAATTTGTCGTCAATCATCAAATCTTTATAAATCTGCTTGATGACGCGCTGCTGGTCGTCCGAGTCGTAGATGGTAAAGCTTTTGGGAAAGCCGATGCGCTCGGCGTCACGGCGCAGCATCCGCACACAAGCAGAGTGAAAGGTCGACGCATTGACGTCGCCGCCCAGGGTGTCCCCCAGCATGGCGCGCAGGCGCTCTTTCAGCTCCCCCGCCGCTTTGTTCGTAAAGGTAATGGCAAGCACGTTCCAGGGGCGTGCCGGGCGCACGGCCAGATAGGCGGTCTCCCGGGGCAGGTCACGGCCATTGGCGACGGCAGTGCGCAGGTCGTTGAGGTCAGCTTCGGTCACAGTGCGGGGCAGCTCACGGCTGCCGTGGGCCGAGCCAAAACGGATGATGTTGGCAATGCGGTTGACCAGCACGGTGGTTTTGCCGGAGCCTGCGCCCGCCAGAATCAGCAGCGGGCCTTCGGTGGCAAAGACAGCCTGCCGCTGTACCGGGTTGAGCCGGGCAAAGCGGGCCTCGATATATTGATCGCGCAGGGCGAGATATTCAGCGGTGATGTCAGGCATGGGAAATCCTTTCGTGGGGTGTTCGCCCCCTTACTTTGTAGGGGCCGGGTATGCCCGGCCCTGCCGTGGAGGGAAAACGACTGCTTATGGGAAGGCCGAGAGCCGGGTATGCCCGGCCCCTACACGGCGGCGTTGTCTCCACAGAGGATATTTTTTATTATACCACACCTCACTCCGCGGTGAAAGGGTCGTGGGTGTGGTTCAGGCGGCGGTTCCAGCTTTTGGGCGTGGCATCGCGGAAACCTGCGGTCAGATATTTTCCTTCGCTCAAACTGATGGCCGTGCCGCGGGCAACGCAGTTCAATGGGTCGGGCGCAATGGCTACATCGGTGTGCAGCTCACCCGCAATATAACTTGCCAGCCCGCGCAGCAGCGAGCCGCCGCCGGTCAGCAGCACGCCGGTACTGGATACATCGGCTGCCAGTTCTGGCGGGGTGCTTTCCAGCACATTGCGGGCTGCCGTGGCAATGCGGGCGGCCAACTCTTGCACAGGCTCGTAAAGATCGCGGGTGTAGATGAGCCGCCGCGCGGGCAGGTTCGTCTCCCACGAATGGCCACGCACCTCCATAACACCCTCAAACTCGCTGCGGGTGCAGCAGGCCACCTGCTTTTTCAGCTGTTCGGCAGTCAGCGGCCCAATGGCAATTTGATACTTTTCTTGGATATACTGGGCGATGCAGTTATCAAAGGCGTTGCCCGCCACAGGCAGGCTGGCGGCCTTGACCCGGCCGCCCATGCTGATGACGGCAATATCGGTGGAGCCACCGCCAATATCCACGACCATGCAGCCGTGGGGCTGGCGAATCTGCAGCCCGGCCCCCAGTGCGGCGGCTACAGGCTCATCCACCAAAAACACCTGCTTGGCTCCCGCCGCCATGACGGACTCCACAACGGCATCCGCCTCAATGCCGGTGATGGCCGCTGGCACGCAGACCGCAATGCGCGGTTTGAAGATGCGGGAGCGGCAGACCTCATTGACAAACCGCACGATCAATTCGTTCGTCATGCGGTGATCCTGGATGATGCCATCCCGCAAAGGGCGTACCAGGTCGATATGGGCGGGCGCGCGGCCCACCATTTTCAGGGCTTCGTCCCCCACTGCAATGATGGAGTTGGTGCGGGTATCCACCGCGCCGATGGTCGGCTGGCGGAACACAACGCCCTGCTCCTCCGTTGCAATAATGATGGAGGTCGTCCCCAAGTCGATTCCGATGTCATATTGTTTCATGGGCTTTTTCCTCCGTCGGTGTGGCGGCATCCTTCAGCAAATAGCGCAGCCCGCTGTACCGCATATTCTGGCGCACATTCTCCACCATAGCCTGCTCGGTGCGGGCCGTGCCGGTCAGCACACAGAGCTTGCGTGCGCGGGTCACGCCGGTATACAAAAGGTTGCGGTAGCACAGCCGGGCGGGCACATCGGCCACCGGCAGCACCACGGCCGGGAACTCTGAGCCCTGGCTTTTGTGTACGGTCACAGCGTAGGCAGGTTCCAGTTCATTGAGCTGGTCGGCGGTGTAGGTATACTTGCGGTCGTCCATCATCACGGTCACGGCGCGGGCATCCACATCCACAGCGGTGATGATGCCTAGGTCGCCATTGTACGCGCCGACGCCAGCCTCGGCACCGTCGCGCTCAAAGGTGATGTCGTAGTCGTTTTTCACCTGCATAACTTTGTCGCCCAGACGCAGAATTTTTGCACTTTCGGCGGTGCCGATCTGGGCGCGGCCCTTGGCCGGCGGGTTCAAAATTTCCTGCAATTTCTTGTTCAGCTCCACGCTGCCGGTAGGGCCGACTTTGGTCGGGCAAAGCACCTGAATGTCCTTGACCGGGTCAAAACCGTAGGCCTTGGGCAGGCGCTTACTGACCAGGTCGCAGACGAGCTTTTGGCAGGCAAGGCCGGTGGATTCGATCAAGAAGAAGTCATCTTTGGCCCCACCCTTCTTGGGCATCCGGCCCTCGACAATGCGGTGGGCGTTCTGGACAATGAGGCTTTGCTGCGCCTGGCGGAAAATATCCGTCAAGCGCACCGTAGGCACAACGCCCACGCGCAAAATCTCGCCCAGAATGTTGCCCGGGCCGACGCTGGGGAGCTGGTCGGCGTCTCCTACCATAATAATGCGGCAGTGATACCGCGCCGCCGCCAGCAGCGCCTGGAACAGCTTGACGTCCACCATGCTCATCTCATCCAGGATGATGACATCATATTTTAAAAGGTTTTTTTCGTTATGGATAAAACGCACATTGCCGCTGCTGTAATCCACTTCCAGCAGGCGGTGGATGGTCGAAGCTGCGTGCCCGGTCAGTTCGCTCAACCGCTTGGCTGCGCGGCCTGTGGGGGCGCAGAGTGCCACACGGTCATACAGGGCCTCGTACAGGCTCAGAATCGCGTTGACCGTCGTCGTCTTGCCGGTGCCGGGGCCGCCGGTCAGCACCATCACGCGGCTGGACAGTGCCAGCTTGATGGCCTGCTTTTGCAACGGCGCGTACTCAAAGCCCTGGGCCATTTCCAGCACGCGGATATCGGCGTCCAGCGTCTTGGGCACCTCGGTCGGGAAGGTGGACAGCTGCCCCAGCCGCGCGGCGATATCTTCCTCGGCACTGAGCAGGTCGGGCAGGTAGATATACTCCACCCCGTCAAACGTGCGGGTGCGCAGTTCCTCGGCACTGAGCAGTTCGTCCAGGCCCGCTTCAATTTCATCGGGCGGCACGCGCAGGAATTTGGACGTGGAATCTAGCAGTTTATCCCTTGGCAGACAGGTGTGGCCGTTGCCCGCATTGTGGCGCAGCGCGTAGAGCAGTCCCGCCGCGACGCGCAGGCGGCAGCCGGTTTCAAATTGCAGTGCGGCGGCAATGCCGTCCACCTGGCCGAATTTTAATTGCAGCGGCTCTCCACAGAGCAGATAGGGGTTCTGGGTCAATGCCTCAACGGTGTGCGGGCCAAAGGCACGGTAGGCGGTCACAGCCTGCTGGGCTGTCAGGCCATAGCGGGCAAACCAGGCCACGACCTCCCGCACGCCGTACATCCGGCGGAACTCGTTGGAGATGATGGCGGCTTTCTGCTCATTGATGCCCTTGAGTTCACAGAGTTTTTGCGGGGTCTGGGCGATAACGTTGAGCGTATCTTCGCCGAATTTAGCCACCAGCTTTTTGGCGGTGGAAGGCCCGATGTAGGGCAGCACACCGCTGGACAGGTAGCTTAAAATGGCGCTGGTATCCTCTGGCAGGCGGGCCTCGATAGTCTCGGCCTTGAACTGTTCGCCATAGCTGGGGTGATTGACCATATGGCCGTAGACGGTCACGGACATACCGTTATCCACGCCGCCCACGTTGCCCGCAACAACGACGTCGGTGCCGCCTGCATCGACCTCGAACACGGCATAGCCGGACTCGGCGTTTTCATAGATGACGTGCTCGACGACGCCTTCCAGCTTCATCAGCTGCTGGTCCTGTTTTTCAGCCATGGTCTGCCCCCTTTCCGCCAAAATCGCCGCACTTTCACAGATAAAGATATTATACCCCATATGGGGGCGTTTGGCAAATCCCCAAAACACAAAAAATGTCCCTGCACCGTTATGGCGCAGGGACAAAAATATTTTTTATTCAGCGACAGCAGCCTTCAAGGCGTCGGCGCGGTCGGTGCTCTCCCACTTCACGCCCAAGTCCTCACGGCCCATGTGACCGTAGGCAGCCAGCTGGCGGTAGATGGGCTTGCGCAGGTCAAGGTCGCGGATGATGGCAGCGGGGGTCAGGTCAAAGACCTTCTCGACAGCCTGCTCGATCTTCTCATCAGCCACCGTGCCGGTGCCGAAGGTATCGACCATGATGGAAACCGGCTTGGCAACGCCGATGGCATAGGCCAGCTCGACCTCACACTTGGTAGCCAGACCTGCGGCAACCACATTCTTGGCGACCCAGCGGGCAGCGTAAGCGGCGGAACGGTCGACCTTGCTGGGATCCTTGCCGCTGAAAGCACCGCCGCCGTGGCGAGCATAGCCGCCGTAGGTGTCAACGATAATCTTGCGGCCGGTCAGGCCGGAGTCGCCCTGCGGGCCGCCCACAACAAAGCGGCCGGTGGGGTTGATGTAATACTTGGTGTTCTCGTCCAGCAGCTCGGCGGGGATGACCTTCTCGATGACCTCGCGGCGGATGTCCTCATGCAGCTGCTCCTGGCTGACGTCGGGGCTGTGCTGACTGGAAATGACCACGGCGTCGATGCGGACCGGCTTGCCGTCGTTATACTCGACCGTGACCTGGCTCTTGCCGTCCGGGCGCAGATAATCCAGGGTGCCGTTCTTGCGGACCTCTGTCAGGCGCTTGGCCAGCTTGTGGGCCAGGCTGATGGGCAGCGGCATCAGTTCGGGCGTCTCGTTGCAGGCGTAGCCGAACATCATGCCTTGGTCGCCCGCACCGGCAACCTCATCGTTGGTGCCAAGGGCAATGTCCGGGCTCTGGCCGTCGATGTTGGTGATAACGCCGCAGGTATCACAGTCGAAGCCGTACTTGGCACGGTCGTAGCCGATGGAGCGGATGACCTCGCGGGCGGTGCCGGGGATGTCAACGTAGCAGCTCGTGGTGATCTCGCCCATGATGTGGACAAGGCCGGTGGAGCAGGTCGTCTCGCACGCTACACGCGCACCGGGATCCTGGGCCAGGATGGCATCGAGGATGGCATCGGAAATCTGGTCGCAGATTTTGTCGGGATGTCCCTCGGTGACAGATTCGGACGTGAAAAGAACTTTGGACATGGGAAAAAGCCTCCTATAAAATATTCGGCAGAAACGCAACCCTGGAAACAAAAAAGCGCACAGCCGGAAAGACTGTGCGCGTAAACGCTTATCTTTCGGTTTCCCGCAGGACTTGGCACCTTGCGTTTGCACGCAGGTTGTCGGGCTTCATCGGGCCTGTTCCCTCAGCCGCTCTTGATAAGTTGCTATTCTGTTGTTGTGTAGTTAGTGTACCATAGACTTTAGGCAAAGTCAACGATAATTGGTTGTGCAGTTCGGCAGGTTTGCACAAAAGTGGGGCAGATTGCGTGGCGTGTGTGGTTTTTACTTTCTGCCATGCAAAATCGGCGACAGGGACTTATAAATGAGGAAGCAGAGCGCCGCATCCAGCAGACCCTTAAAAAGGGTGAACGGCAGATTGAAGGTCAGCAGGCAGGCCAACAGGCCGTCCACGCTGGGATTGATAGCCTGGTACATCCCGATGATGGCCTCCAGCGGCAGGTGGTACATGACCACATAGGCCGGGTAAACGATGAAATAGTTGTACGGCACGCTGACGACGGCCATAACCAGCGCGCCCATCCCTGCGCCGATGAGGGCACTTCGGCGGGTCTTGCTGCGCTTGTAGACAAAGCCCGCCACGCCGACGAACAACGCACCCATGACGAAGTTGAACAGCTCACCGACAGCGGCCGTGCTGGTGCTGGGCAGCTTGATCAGGTTCTTGATCAGGCAGACCGCGATGCCGGACAGCGGGCCGTAGGCATAGGCCGCCAACAGGGCGGGCAGTTCGGATACATCCAGCTTTACGAAGGACGGCATGATGGGAATGGGAAATTCCAGGTACATCAATACGGCGGCGACAGCACCCAGCATGGCGGTACCGGTGAGTTTGCGGACATTGGTTGTAGAGTTTTGCATGAGATTTACCTCCCGAAAATAGTGTGAAAGTCAGCTCACGAACCCGGGAGGCTCTGCCCTGCCCTTTGCAAAAGAAAACGCCCTGCCGTACAAATATACAGCAGGGCGCAGAAAAGCAAAGCAGTCAGCTTTCCGTTTCTTTCATCCGGACTATACCGTCGGCCCCGGAATCGCACCGGGTCAGCGGCTGCCAAAACAGCCGGTCGCGGGCTTACGGCTTGCGCCGTTTACCGCCGGTGGGGAATCACACCCCGCCCTGAAACAGACTTTCTGTGCAATAGTATAGCACAATTTTTGCAAAATGCAAGAGGGTGTGGTATAATCAGCGCAGAAACTTATGCGCGAGGTATCCTATGTTTGATTTTTCGTTTGATTTGGGCACGCTGGTTCCCTCTCTGGTGCTGGCGCTTCTGGCCGTTGTGCTGCCGATGCTCTTCCGCCGCATTGCCGATGGCTTTCTAAGGCGTACCAAGTCCCACATGGCATCGTGGCTGCACATTTTGCTGGAAAGTTACGTTTTTCCACTTGCTATGATACTGCGTGTTTTTCTTTTCTTGCTGGCTATTTCCATGCTGCCATTTGTATTTGTCACAGATGCCAAATTCCAGAATGTATTGGATGTCGGCTCCGATCTGTTGGTCATCTTTTTTCTTGGGCTTGGCAGCTGGCGCGCTGCGCCGGTTTCCCGTTTGCTGCTGCACAGTGCGGAGAATCGTCTTGACTTGCAGACCCACCAAACAATGGGCCGCTTTTTTGAGAATATCTTTCACGCGCTGGTCGTGGTGTTCACCGGCATTGCGGCGCTGGACCGCCTGGGTGTGCCGATCAGCGGTCTGCTGACCGGTGCCGGGGTTGCCGGCCTCGCTGTTTCACTGGCTGCGCAGTCCACACTGTCCAACCTGATTGCCGGCATCACGCTTGTGCTGGAGCATCCTTTTGGTATTGGGGATTATGTGGTTTTCGGGGACTATGAAGGAACCGTCGAGGATATCTCCTTCCGCTCTACACGGATACGTACCCCGGATAATGTTGTTATTACGATAGAAAACTCGAAGGTTGCCGCCGAGTATATTCAAAACTGTGATTGCCGCACAAGCCGCCTGTGGAGTTTTACCATCGGCCTTACCTATGATACCCCCCGCGAAAAGCTGGAACGTCTGACAACAGACTTGACAGGTCTGCTGCTTGCCCAGCCTGATGTGAAGGAAAACGGCGTAAGTGTCACGCTTGATAAATTCAATGATTACAGTATCGACCTGCTGTGCCGCGTGTACATAACTAAAACTTCTCTGCGCGATTATTTGCAGGTCAAGAACCGCCTGAACCTGCTGATTCTTGATAAAGTCCGCGCGGACGACTGCGAGTTTGCTTTCCCCACCACGACGCTGGATATGCCAAAATCTTAATGTATAAAATACCTGCCGCAAGTGACATCGTTCACTTCCCCTGCGGCAGGCATTTTTTATTGAATATCGCTTCTCCGGCTCACGACCAAATATTGATCCTCACCCTTATCCGTCGTGACCGTAAACTCAAAATTATACGCGGTGTCCAGCTTGTAGGAGACATAGCCGTCGCCGTCGATGCGCACGTAATCCAGCTTTTCCTGCGGTGCCACGCGGTCGTAGTCCACATAGAGGTAGTCGCCGATATTTTCAAGATAAATCAGCTTCACCTCGTCCGCCGTCACACCGTAGAAGGTGACGACCGGTGCACCCTCCGCCATGACAGCGGATATCTCGTGCAGGTTGTTGTAAAAGGCATCCTCCCGCGTCTGCGCGTAGTAGGCAGGGTCAAAGCTGATGTCATCGGTGTTGCTCAGTTCCATATGTACGCCGGTGGTGGGCAGGTCAGTCTGCCACACCGGGGTCATATCTGCTTTTTGCTGGCAGCCGCACAGCATAGCCGCCAGCACCACCGTCGCAGCGGCAGAGAAACACTTCATAAAAACCTCTCATTCGTATGGGTCGTAGGGCGGCGTCGGGAGTTCCTCACCCACCTTCAAAATGCGCGGGCAGAGGCCGGTCTCGGCCTCGACAAAGCCCATCAGCATTCCCATGTGCATATATAAGTGACGATACTGCGATAAAATCAATGTGAACCGTGTCCACTCGCAGTTCTCGGGCCGCTGCAATAGATCCTCATCATGCAGCGAAGTCAGATAAATAGACAGTTTTGCTTTTATCGTATAAAAATAGTCATCCATGTCCCGGCGCGACAAGTGCGTGGCCGGGTAGATATCCAACTCCTGCAAGTGCGGCGTGTGGACCGGCGGTTCTACAAAATCGTTGTCACGCGGGTTGATGAACCACTGATCCAGGTGGTGCAGCGTGTGGTACAAATGCTGCCACAGCGGTGCGCCGCCGTAACAGTGATCCCACAGTTCGTCGGGGATGCAGTCCATGACGTTCTGCATCTCCCACAGTGCTCGCACGGTCATCTCCCCGATGACCGCATGATACGATGTTTCCCGCACGGCACAGCCCCCTTTCAGGGGCTAGTATACCCGCAGCATCGTCGATTATTCGTTATAATTTTCCGTTTCACGGATGGTTTTCCGTTTCATGACCAGTGCCATGAAGGGATCCAGCAGGGCGCGTTCCTCCTGGGAGGGTGTGCGGCTGCGGGCCTGCATCAGCAGCCAGGTCAGCTCACTGCTGATGGGCTTACCGTAAGCCAGCGCGTTGAAGCCGTCCTTGCAGACCGCCAGCTTGGCCGTGGTGATATCCAACGTCGTGATGCCCGCGTAGTGCCGCAGCACGTTTTGCAGCGCGGCCGGGCTGCCGAACACAGATTTGACTAGTTGGGCGTAGGCCGCAATATAGCGCGGCGGCATACTGTCTGCGGCGCGGAGTTCAATGCGGGATTTGAGCCGCACATCGTAAAAGAAATTGGACAAGATTTGTGCGGCTTCCCTCTGGCTGAGGTGGGCGGCGTACAGCTCCGGGGCCGTCTTGCTGCCCACAGCCTTTACCCTGCCGGTGCGCCAGGCGGTAATTTGCGGCTTGGTCAGCACATTCTCCGCATAGCGGGCAAAGCCGAAGTCCGGGTCCATCAGGTGAGGCACAACGCCGCAGCGGTCGTGGTCCACATCCTGCCAGATACGCGTGCGCACACTGCACATGGAATTGCGGCTGCCCTGGTAGATGGGCGCATTGTCGCAGAGCAGCGCAAAGAATGGCGTAAGCAGGCTGGCCACACGCATTTTGCGCACAAAATCCATCTCATCAAAATAGTCAATCGAGAGCAGTGTCGCCGCTGTGCCGCGCATCACCTGCGTTCCACAGGAGCCGGTATTTTTGAAATACCGGTCCATGGCTTCATCCCTGGTGCGCGGCACCAGAGGCAGGGCCTCGGCGCGGGTGGTGGGGTGGCAGCCCAGCGCCCAGGCACGCAGGCCATGCGCCGCCAGCGCCAGCCCCATTTGCAGATACAGTCGGTTGTACAGGTCCATCATGTCCTGCACGTCCCGCTGCGGGGCCAGCGTCAGGCAGAGCTGGCACGCAGACCCCATCGTGACCGATGCGGCCAGGCCGCTGTACCCCATGTAGGTGCCGTCTACGATGATTGGCGCGTCGGCCTGCTGCTGCATATCCTGCATGGCTGCCTGCACGGCAGCAAAGTTTGCCGCGCGGCCATCTGAACAGGTGATGAAGTGCTCCACTTCCAGCACAAGCGAAAGTCTACCGTCAGCCTCGCAATCCGCCGCGAAGTAGCCCGCCATGGTCTTGATTTGTTCATCCAGCTTTGCCATAAAAGTGATGGTTCTCCCCTGTTGATCCTCGTGTTGGATTTATTATACCGCGAAATCGGGCGGTGTGCAATGGCTGCGGGAGAGCGGGTTTTCTCTATTCTGTGTATATCTACCCTATATGGTGGCCAGTCTCCTGGCCACCGTTGGTATCGCCCTGTTGTAGAGGCTACGTCCCCGACGCCCCGCCTTACGCCGGTAATTTATCTTATAGATCCCGCGCTGCCGGGAATCCGTAGGCTCCCTCAGCCGCCTGCACGCCGCGCAGAATTGCTTTAGCCATCACCCGGGCCGCCAGCGCACCCACTGCATCCTGGTCAGCTGCCACATCCCCCAGCGAGACTGCGTAGATGCTGTCCCCATCTGCCGAGGTATGCACCGGGCGGATGGTGCGGGCGTAACCGTCGTGCGCCATGTCTGCGATCTTGCACAGCCGTGTTTTGTCAAATTTAGCGTTGGTAAATACCACGCCAATCGTTGTATTACCGACGAATTTATTCTCTTGTACGTCGATTTTTTCCAGCATCAACTGCTCGGAGTCCAGGAAAGTCTCGCCATCGTCTGCCCGCAGACCTGCGACCTTGCAGCCGTTTTCGTAGTCATAAATGTCGCCTGCCGCGTTCACGGCCACAACCGCACCGACTTTCAGCGGGCCGACCTGCACGGCATAACTGCCGATGCCGGATTTCATGCAGTGATCCATGCCCAGCAGCTTGCCCACAGTCGCGCCGGTGCCTGCACCGTAGTTGCCGTCGCGATAGTTGCCGCCGTTCTCGGCATTGGCACAGGCTTGGTACGCCATAGCGGCATCGGGCCGGGTGCGGGCATCCGCCACGGTCAAATCGAAGAGGTCTGCCTGACAGACAAGTGGCACTTTCGTCACACCTACGTCATAACCGATATTGCGTTCTTCCAGATAGCGCATTACGCCGCCCGCGGCGTCCAGTCCGAACGCGCTGCCCCCCGCCAGCACAATGGCGTGGATGACCTGCGCCGCCGCCAGCGGTTTGAGCAGCTCGCTCTCCCGCGAAGCAGGCCCGCCGCCGCGAACATCCAGTCCCGCCGGGGCACCGTCTTTGCCCAGCAGGAACACCGTGCACCCGGTCCCCGCTGCTGCGTTCTCTGCCTGGCCGATTTGGAGATTGTCAAAGGATGTGATGGAAATTTCTTTCATGGTCGTGCCTTCTTTCCGCTTTTATTTTATTGTACATCATCCGCCCCAGCCGCGCAACAAAAATTCCCGCCGGGCGGGCACCCGGCGGGTAGAGGAATCATTCAAACTCGAGGGCGTAGGAACTTTTTGTCCGTTTTCCTATTGCTATATCGTCTATTTTTAGGATTCTTTTGAGTATAGTTTGTGGATTTTTAGAATTTTTCTCACGAACGGAGTCAATGGGGAGTCAGTATCTATTAATGTACTAAAGTTTTCCGTTGCTTTTTCAGGTAAACATTATGCCCCATTCAATTTCTTATAATCTTTTAGCAACTCCCAAATCCGCATTTTACGATTTTAATCCGGATTTCTTGCGGATGCCGCCTGCAAGCAGTATAATATTGATAACGTTATTAGCGATAACATCTCTTACTACGATGCTTGAAAGAATGGAAAATCAAGGGCTGATAAGCCGTGTTCGGTCTGAAGCGGACAAAAGGAAAACACTCCTGTTTCTGACTGAGAAAGCACATGCCTTAAAGGGCGAGTACGATTCTGTATCTGATGAGATGGGCAGTATTTACTACAAAGGTTTTTCAGAGGAAGAAATTACCCGGTTTGAGGAATGCCTCGACCGCATCAGAAAGAATCTTGAGGAGTGGCAGAAGTCATGAGTATTTGTATCAAAGATCAGATGGTGGCCTTTGAATAACGAGGGAGTGAGATACATGGAGCAATTACTGATTGTTGAAGATGATATCGGCTTGAATCAAGGCTTATGCAAAGCGCTGAAAGCAGATGCTCGGCAGATCATTTCCTGCCAAGACCTAAAAACGGCGAAGGAGCAGCTGCTTTGCGGCGGTGTATCCCTGATCCTGTTGGATATCAATCTGCCGGATGGCAGTGGGCTTGAGCTGCTCCGGGAGGTCAAGGAAAACATGCCCGGAGTTCCTGTTATTCTGCTGACTGCCAATGACACCGATCTGGACATCGTAGACGGACTGGAGAGGGGCGCTGATGATTATATTACCAAGCCCTTTTCTCTTTCGGTTTTGCGGGCAAGGGTGAATACCCAACTGCGAAAGCAAG
>OLQL01002414.1_pt1 | contig 12898 bp, 9 predicted proteins | sample 1672971 | NCBI WGS metagenome assembly OLQL01 (sample SAMEA3136742, study PRJEB25190) | human gut metagenome | biome: human gut; feature: human-associated habitat; material: faeces | place: Austria | collected 2013
GGCCTATAAGCTGTTCTATAAATCATTGGAAGTGGGCGATATCCCTTACAGTGATGCTTTGAAAGGCGAAGAGGGAGTTCAGAAGCCTAAATACGATACACAGAAAGAGGTGATGCGTCAGGTATTGGAAGATTTGGAAGAGGCTTACACTTTATTCTCATCGGGTGATGACTTTGACGGTGACCCTATCTTTGGCGGTGACACTGAAAACTGGAAAAAGACCGTGGTTGCATTCGAACTGAAGGTACTGACCCACTTGTGTAAGAAAGAGGCGGACGCAGACCTGAAAGTGAAAGAACGCTTTGCCCGACTGGCTGCCTCGGGTTCACTGATGACATCGAATGCAGATAACTTCCAACTGGTATATTCTAATAAGGCCGGACAGCTTTATCCGTTCTACTATACACAAAACAAGCATTCTGACTATCTGATGATGTCGAGCGTGATTATCGATAACCTGAAAAAGTTCAATGACTACCGCATGTTCTATTATGCTTCTCCTTCGAAAGCCCAGACAGACAAAGGGGTGAAAGAGTCCGAGTGGGATGCTTATCTTTCGGTAGATCCTTCGGACAGCTATTCAAATATCTCCGTTCTGTACGGAAAAGGTGAATTCTGCCTGGCTAACCTTCGTTATACCCGTATTCCGGAGGGGGAACCTCTGATGCGCCTGAGCTATGCGGAGCAGAACTTTATATTGGCTGAAGGAGCTGTACGCGGTTGGATTTCGGGAGATGCTTCTACTTATTATAAGAAAGGTATAGAAGCCAGCATGAATTTTATAGCGGACAACACGCCTGATAAGGAAGAGTATACTCATGGACGTACCATTACCCAAGAGTATATACAGGAATACTTGGCACAACCGGTCATCCAGTTATCCGGTGATAAGGAAAAAGACCTGGAGATGATCTTATTGCAACGTTATCTGGCCTCGTTCCTGCAACATCCGTATGATGCTTACTATGACTACCGCCGTACAGGATATCCGGTATTGCCTATCAATCCGAATACGAACCTGAATACAGAAAAGGATAAGATCCCTACAAGATGGATGTATCCGGAGGCTGAATTCAGTTATAATCCGGATAACGCCAACGAAGCTGTTCAGCGTCAGTACAACGGTTCGGACGATGTGAATAAGTTAATGTGGATTCTCCAGTAAATTATTATTCATTTGAAGGTAAACGCACAGGTATATCCTGTGCGTCCTTCTTTATACCCAAATAATCATAACCATGAAACAAATTTATTTATTGCTGGCTATCCTGTTGGGAAGCCTTCAGCTGGCAAGTGCACAGCAGCAAACTCTCCGGTTCAACAAAGACGGTAAATTCAAGATTGTCCAGTTTACCGATGTTCATTATATCTATAACGACCCCCGTTCGGACATATCGGTTGAGCGTATCAATCAGGTACTGGATTTGGAAAAACCCGATCTTGTTCTTTTCACAGGTGACGTGATTTATGGCAAACCCGCGGAAGAAGGGATGCGTACGGTATTGAATCTGGTATCTAAAAGAGAGATTCCTTTTGCCGTAACTTTTGGGAATCATGATAATGAGCAGGGATTGACCCGTGAAGAGCTGCTGAAGATTATCCAGTCCGTTCCTTACAACCTGACACAGACCACTCCGGGAATCTCGGGGGTGACCAATTTTATCCTGCCTGTGAAGTCGTCGGACGGAAAACGCAATGCAACGGTTCTTTATTGCATCGATTCCCATTCTTATTCACAGATAAAAGGGGTGAACGGATACGATTATATCAAATTTGACCAGATTCAGTGGTATCGTGAGAACAGTAAGAAGTTTACTGCGGAAAATAATGGCGTTCCGGTTTCGTCGTATGCATTTTTTCATATAGCTTTGCCGGAGTATAATCAGGCAGCCTCTTCCGAAAGCGCAATACTTTATGGTATTCGTAAAGAAAAAGCATGTGCTCCCCAGTTAAATTCGGGCTTGTTTACTGCCATGAAAGAGATGGGAGATGTGAGAGGTGTATTTGTGGGACATGATCATGATGACGACTATGCTGTGTCATGGAAGGGCATCTTGCTGGCATACGGACGTTATACTGGCGGTAATACAGTCTATAACCATCTGACAAACGGTGCGAGGGTGATAGAGTTGGATGAAAACGCAAGCAGCTTCCGTACATGGATACGCCTGAAAGAAGGGATTGTACAACAAGTGACCTATCCTTTTACTAAAGAATAAAGGTTGCACAAAAGCATGATGCGATATGACACTGCCGTCACGATGGGATATGTTTTTGGAGTGAAACAGCCGCAAGTTTGGACAGGACGTCCGATGATACAGGTTTTCAAGTAAAACAGTACTGTCACAACCCGAAGAAAAACAATGCACATAATATAAATTGGATAAAATGAAAAAGATTTTTTTTATGACGCTTTTCCTGCTGGTAACTATGGTGGGGCAAAGTAAAGGTAAAGGTGAATTTACGGTTCTGCAATGGAATGTATGGCAGGAAGGTACAATGGTTCCGGGAGGATATGATGCAATCGTTAACGAGATTGTACGTTTGCAACCCGATTTTGTGACGTTCAGTGAAGTACGCAATTACCATAACACTCGTTTCAACGACCGTATTGTGGCTTCTCTCAAAGAGAAAGGGCTGGATTATTACTCTTTCTATACTTATGACACAGGCTTGCTGAGCAAACATCCGATCACGGATTCACTGACTGTATTTCCGGAAAACGGAGATCACGGAAGTATCTATAAACTGACCAGCTCGGTGGACGGACATAAAGTGGCTGTTTATACGGCGCATTTGGACTATCTGGATTGTGCATATTACAATGTGCGTGGTTATGACGGTTCCAGTTGGAAAGAGATACCTATTCCGACTACTGTGGAAGAGGTGCTCAAAGTGAATGTGGCATCTCAACGCGATGACGCTATCAAGATGTTTATCGCTGAGGCCAAAAAGGACATTGCAAACGGATATAGCGTGATTGTAGGCGGTGACTTCAACGAACCTTCACATCTGGACTGGATTGAGGAAAACAAGAATCTGTACGACCATAATGGTCTCGTAATTCCCTGGACAGTGACAACATTGTTGGAGAAGGACGGATTTATAGATACATACCGCCATATTTACCCGAATCCGCTGACTCACCCGGGATTTACATATCCGGCAGATAATCCGCTGAAAGAACCCGGTAAACTGACATGGGCACCGAAAGCGGACGAACGTGACCGCATTGATTTTATTTTCTATCAGGGAAAGGATATTGAAGCAAAGAAAGCGGTGATCTTTGGTCCGAAAGGTTCTATTGTACGTAACCAGAGAGTACAGGAGACTTCAAAAGACAAATTCCTGCTTCCGTTGGACGTATGGCCGACCGATCATAAAGGACTGTTGGTAACGTTTAAGATGAAGTGATGTTTCACCACAGAAGACATAGAGTAACACAGAGTGAATTTTAAGTCATTGATTATCTATGTTGATAATCTGTGATAATCCGTGTAATCTGTGGCCAAAAGAGTTTTGACACAGCCCTTTGATTTATAAGAATCAGTAGCTTAAACGTATTTGTTTAATTCCAGCCCGAGTTCTGAGTCAGTGATTTATTCATATCAGTTTCATGTTTTGGGATTGGCCATACATAATATTGGTCTCCTCCCCATGTATAAGGATAGGTGACAGTACCCCATACATCTTTCATCCCGGCTGTACCATCAGCATTATTAAACTTACTTTCTTTCCATGTTTTCCAACGGAGTTCTTCGTAAAAGTCAACCCCTTCACCTGCTGTTTCCCAGCGGAATTCATTCTGGATGCGAATGCGCATATCTTCCTGTCCCTGGACCATAGTGGCAGTATTGCTGTTCAACAGTGCAACACCGGCACGTTGGCGTACTTTATTCAACCATTCGATGGCCTCGTCGGTTTTACCCTGCTCATTCAATGCTTCAGCCAATCCTATGACGACAGTTGCGTAGCGGATAATTGGCAGGTCAATCGGAGATTGTTCGCGATTGGTCATTTCACTTGAACCTTCGGCAACAAATTTGCGGAACAAATAGTATAAATGGCTCTGGGTGTCAGTGCGTAAGTCATAAGGATAATCGGTGTCGGCACCATAATAAGGCCAGCGTGAAGTGAAGGTGTGGTCTACGCTGTTTCCGGAACCATCATATGTAGCATATGGAGTGATGACAGTCTGGGCTAAACGAGGATCTCGGCTGTCATAAGCAGCTTTAATACGGGCCTCGTTTCCTGCCGGCAGATAGAATGCTTTTGCCTTGTCACTCAGCTTTTCCAGACGTCCGTCTACTTTTGCTTTTATTTTTTTTACCATATCGTCTAATGCCTCTTCCGTACCGTCAAAGCCGATTTCGCGATACTGTGCTTTTACTGTTGCCGGATCAGTATTACGCAAGAAGAATACTTCACGGTCTTTAATATCTAAGCTTGAGAACCCCGGAATGTATTCATCCCAGTTAAATTTACTGCCGTCTATATTTTCGTAGGTTTCTACAAAATCCACACTGGCCAACATGGTGTTCCAGCAAGAACCAAATGTAGTACGGCCGCCATAACGGAAGCTCATGGAATTTCCGTAAGTGCTGCCATTGTTATCGATACACTGCAAAGAGAAGATAGCTTCATCACTCTGTTCATTAGCTTCCTTGAAGAGTTGCTTGTAACCATCCTGAAATAATGAATGTCCCAATTCACCTACTTTACGGAAATCTGCTTCCGCCTTACTCCATTCTTTGGCCCACAGATAGATTTTGCCACGCAGTGCATAAGCCACTGATTTGGTGACATGACCCCATTCTGCTTTACCGGCAGCGATACGGTCGGGGAAATTCGGATCATTTATTGCGTCGGTTAAATCTTGTATGCAGAAATTCCATATATTCTCTTCGCTTTCACGTGGTTTGTCTGCTTGATCAAGTTCCATAGGCGTATCATAATAAGGAACACCCCTGAAGACTGCATTCAGCTTGTAATAATAAAACGCACGCAATACTTTTGCTTCGGATAATAATTTACCTTTTACGCTTTCACTTATCGGTGCGTCGGGTAGATGTACAATGGCATCATTGGCACGATAGATACCTGCATAATGTTGTTTCCAATAGTCTGAGAATATTCCGGAACCGATAGAAGCTGTACCGGCCAGCAGTGGATAATCGTTGTCGCGACAGGTTGCACCCACGCTGAATGCCTCCATTAGATAAGCCTCTTTTGCCACATACCCTTCGCGCAGGGTGGCGTAGATAGAGGCTACTCCCATAGTACAAAAGTTTTCATTACTCCACATACTGCCCGATGATGCTTTATCATATGGCTTTGTATCCAGTAAATCTCCCTGGCAACTGCTTATAGCAATTGCTGTGGCTGTTAATATGAATAATTTATTTAATAGTTTCATAAGATTTCAAGATTTATTTAGAATGTTATATTGGCACCTATTGCAATTGTTCTAAACGGAGAATAGCCCATACCGGTAGCAGATTCCGGGTCTTGGCCTTCAAATCCGGTAATTGTCAGCAGATTTTCAGCTGAAACGTAAACACGTGCATTCTGCATAGCGATTTTTGAAACCCAGTTTTTCGGTAGAGTATAACCTAAAGACAGGTTCTTCAATTTGATATAATCACCTTTGTATAGCCATAAAGTTGTATTTCCATGACGATTTTGTACATAGCCGTCTATATAAGCCATACGGGGATATTTCGCGTTGATGTTGGTACGTGGATCATCCGGATTTTCGGGATTGTAGAAATAATGGTTTTCGGCAATCCGTTGTGCGATGGTGCTACCCCATTCTGTAGATGCGGCATTATAGCCAGTGGTTGCTCCCCAGTATATGCTGAATCCGGCAGCTCCCGCCCATACCATAGAGAGGTCGAATCCTTTCCATGCGGCAGAGGCCTGAAAACCGAAATTATATTTGGGCTTATTGGATGTTTTTTGGAAAGTATAGTCGTTATCGTCACCATATACTCCATTATTATTGGAGTCGGCATAGATGTAATCACCATACCAGATCTTGTTTTTGGCAACCGTCTTGCCCGGCTGAAATTCATATCCGGCTGCGATCATGTCTTTTACCCATGTCATATCTTTTTCTGTACGGATCATACCGGTCTTAGGTCCTCCTTGAGGATTTACGCTGCCATCCGCATTGTAGTAAGAGCCATTGCCATGATAAACGTTCCGTAAATAGTATTCATTCATCATGCGGCCTTCAACAATGGGGGTTGTGCCACCACTGGACACTTTACCGATATTATCTTCCCATTTACCTCCGGTCAGTTTGTTACTCGGATCTTCTACCCATGTTCTTTCATAAGATCCGTTATAGGCATCTATATTGCTTTTGTTGTATGAGAAGTTGCCGTTAATGGAGTAGCTTACCCCTCCTATGTTATCACGCCATCCCAGTGATAACTCAACTCCCTTATTGCTCACTTTGGCGAGGTTCTGACGGGGGGCAGTCATTGTTCCGAATACATAAGGAATAGTTGGGCGGTATAAGATACCGTCGGTTTTCTTCTGATACAGGTCGGCACTTATGCTCAGACGGTCCTTTAATAAATTAACATCAACACCAAAGTTGACAGAGGTGGTAGATTCCCATTGCAGTAAGCTATTGGCGATGGCACCCATATACAGTGCAGAATTTAAGGCATTTCCAAATACTGCGTTGGTGGTACTGTATACCGACATGTATTCGTAGTTACCAATTTCAGAGTTACCTAATTTACCCCAAGATGCACGGATTTTCAGGTTATCCAGCCAGGCACGGGTATTTTCCATGAAGCTTTCTTCTGAGATGCGCCATGCACCTGATAAGGAAGGGAAGAATCCCCAACGATGATCTTTATGGAAGCGTGAGGATCCGTCATAACGGAAATTCGCCTCAAATAAATACCGGGAATTATATGCATAGTTCACGCGTCCGAATACAGAACGTGTGGCATAATCCTGGGTTGCACCTTTGGTACTTGTCATTTCGGTTGCTTCATCAAACTGGTTCAGTGATTCGTCGATCAAGCCTTTCTTTGCGGCATCTACAGTATAGTAATTCTTGTAGAATTCCTGATAACCTAACAATGCGGATACATCGTGTTTCTGAGCAAATGTGTGATGGTAGTTTAACAGGTTTTCCAATGTATAAGAATAATTGGATTCATAACCGAAACTTGTGCTTAATTGAGAAGGAGGAGTGATACCATCGACAATTACCCCGTCACTGAAACGTGTCTGATAAGCGGGTACTCCCCATTGGCGGGTTTCGTAGATGTAACGGTTGTAATTGAAGTTGAAATCCCAACTTAGATCTTTAAAGAACTTGACCTTACTAAACAGGGTCGTGTTGAAACGGTTGTAGCGTTTGAAGCCATCATTCCGTGCCAGTTTATATAGTGGGTTATTGGCTGTTGCACGTTCGTCCGGACATTCCGGGTAGCCGAAACTTCCGTTCCATTCGGGATAAGTACCGGCTGTAGATTGTCGGAGGAAAGTATTGGCATTGCTAAAGTCACCCACCTCACGGTCCATTTGTGAGGCATAAGTGCGCGTACCTAAAGTCAACCATTGAGTTGGGTTGGCTTCAATATTGGCACGTACAGAGTAGGTTTTGTTGGCTGTATTGTCTACAATACCTTCATTATCCTGATAACGGGCTGACAATAAGAAACGAATTTTGTTGGATCCTCCTGAAACTGAAAGATTATGTTCGTGTATCATACCTCCTGAGTATAGCTCTTTCAGCCAGTTGGTATTTGGGTATGCGATGTAATTAGGAACACCGTTTTCGTTTACTCCATTGGGATCTTTTGATTTCTCTCTCCACAAATCGATATACTTTTGGTCAAAAAGAGTTCCGGAGCCAACATTTTCGCAAGATTCGTTCATTAATTCCATATAATCCGCATAGTTGCTCATAGTTTCTATCATGCGTGTCGGGCTGTTGAAAGAGACGCGTCCACTATAGTTTACCTGTATCTTGTCGCGATCGCCGCTTTTTGTTGTGACTAAGATGACTCCGTTGGCAGCACGGGCACCATAAATAGCACAAGAAGCTGCATCTTTTAGAATAGAGATATTTTCTATGTCCTGAGGGTTAATGGCATTCAATGAACCTTCCATGCCATCGATGATAATCAAAGGTGAGGCATTATTCATTGTACCGTTACCGCGTACCCGTAGGGTTGTGTTATCCTCTCCCGGCATTGCCGAGCCTGAGCTGGCTTGAAGTCCTGGACTTAGACCGGCTAATGCCGAAGATACTGTCGTAATGGGGCGTGATTTAGTTTGTTCTTCAAAATCAACGGAAGATACGGCACCTGTTAAATTTGCTTTCTTCTGTGTGCCATACCCTACCACTACTACCTCGTCGAGTGTTTTGCTGTCTTCTTCCAGTTGGATGTTGAAAGACACCTGGTTGCCACTTACTTTGACTTCTTTATTGAGATAGCCGATGTAAGAGATTTGCAGTGTTGCGTTGGACGGTACTTCGAGACTAAACTCTCCGTTCAGGTTTGTGATGACGCCAATAGTTTTATTACCTTTTACAATGACGTTAGCTCCGATAATCGGTTCTCCATTTGCATCTTTGACAATACCTTTAATCGTTCTGTGCTGTTGGGGGACTGCTGTGATCGCATCTCCGTTTTCAACTGTTTCTTGTGAAGAAACAGCCCAGGCACTACCGCTTAAAAGCATTATTAACGATGTACTTACAAGTACCCTTTTAGAAGATAAGGGTAGCAAATGTAATTTGCTTTTTCTCATAATACTTTAGATTGAGTTAATAAAAGTGTTAAATACATCGCAAAACTACGGTAACTGATCTGATCCGATGTGATACTTTTATTCTCAATAGGGGCACTAATTATTCAGAGCCTATTTGGAAGCTGTCCTAATCTGTGTTTTCCATATGGTTTTATGTACAAAATTTTGTGATAAAATGCTAAATTGAATAGGAATTTTGGGCATAATTTGTTCTTTTTCATGATCCGTATACTATTAAACTTTACAAAAAACAAATGAAAGAATCGGACTATGTCGTGAAGCAGACCTCTCTATGCTATTTTTGTTCGCAGTATAGGCACTAATTGTTCTTAACTCAGTAGAAGTTCCAGAAGAACTTTGGCGATATTACGGCAAAATCCCTCTTCTCTCACCTATCATCAGATTCTTTTTAATCCGGCTATTTAAATAGACCATGAGTCCATATTGATTAAATAGTTTCTTTACGAGCATAAATTTACTTTCAGATGTTATTCTCCTTATCCGGTATCCAACTTAGGTCATTTAAGATTTTCCTGTTTAGCTCCTTTGCGATATTCCATCGGAGTAACGTTATATTGGTTTTTAAAACAACGACTGAAATAGCGCGGAGAACCGAAACCTAACCTATCGGATATTTCTGCTACCTGCAAATAAGGTTCGTTCTTCAACATCAGCGATGCTTTTTTCAATCGGTGATTTAGAATAAATTCATTGGGTGTCATTCCTGTCAATGCTTTGAATTTTGTGTGCAACAACGTCCGTCCCATTCCAAGTTCCTGACATAATATACCAATATCAAAATCCTCATTATCAAGATACTTATCTACCACTTTGATTACTCTATCCAAGAAACTTTTATCTATCGGATTAGCAGCCAACAGGTTGACTTCCGAAATCTGATCTTTAGCAAAACGGCTTTGCATCAACAAGCGGTTACGGATCAAATTATTGCAACGGGTTATTAAGATTTTTGCATTGAATGGCTTGGTGATATAGTCGTCTGCCCCACGACGTAGTCCTTCAATATTTTGGTCTACAGTGTCAAGTGCAGTCAACAATACAATCGGAATGTGACACAGGTTTATGTTATTCTTTATTTTCAGGCACATCTCCGTTCCTGTCATTACCGGCATCATAAGATTCATTGACTTTGTCATTTGAGCAGCCTGACCTTCTGTGTTTTGATTTTGACCTGTCTGTGCCTGAGTAACTTTCATTGAAATTACCGACGCAATAACCGCCAAAACAGGAATTAGCAGCAATAATATAACACTCATATTTGAAAAATCAAGTGCCATAATATGTCCGAAAGCCGCTGACGGTGCGTTTGAAAGGTCAAGACCAAGGAAATTGAAATTCAATACCCAAGGGTGAACTCCGCCCGAAACACCTTCAAGAGCCGTTCCCTGTGTTCCGACAATACCTGCCCACTTTGAAAGCTGGATTTGCGAATTGTTCGCAAGCTGTTCCATTGTAGCATTAGCAAGATTACCAATGTTATATCCCAAATTTACCATTGCGTCCTTTAGACGGATAACTTCGTTAATAACCGACGCATTAGCCCAATCAACACCTGCTAGGTATGAAAGAGGTTTCTGAATAACCTGATAAAGACCAATCAATATAGGCATTTGAATAAGCATAGGCAAACAGCCGCCTGTCATACTTATATTATTTTCCTTATAAATCTTCATCATTTCACGCTGAAGTTTTTCTTGGTCATTTGCATACTTCTTTTGAAGTTCAGCCATCAGCGGCTGTATTTTTTGCTGTTTCTTCATAGCCTTTTGCGAATGTATGTTAAGCGGAATTAAAATCAGCTTTATAAGAATCGTAAAGATAATTATCGCAAGACCATAATTTGAAACAAGATTATAGATGTGCTCAATTATAAAGCCCATCGGTCGTGTAATAAGATATTCAAACATATGTCTTATTTTTCCTCTCCGCTGCCTTTATGTTTATCGGGTACAGGGTCATAGCCGCCCTTATGAAACGGATGACATCTCAATATTCTTCTTACGGCAAGATATGTCCCGTACAAAGCACCGTATTTCTCTATTGCCTCTCTTGCATATTGTGAACAGGTCGGGACAAACCGGCAGCACGCCCCGCCTTTATACGGTGAAATTTGGTGTCTGTAAAAATCAATCAATGCGATTAAAAATTTTTTCATTTAATTAGTCCCAGCTTTCTCATAGCAAACCTAATATCGCCTTGAATCTGCGACTGTGTTTTTCCAACAGCTCTGTTTCGTGCAACAATTATGAAGTCATAACCCTTTTCAATATCATCTTCCATAAGGCGATAACTCTCACGCATAAGCCTTTTCAAGCGATTTCGCGTAACAGCCTTACCGGTCGCCTTACCGACTCTCAAACCAAGACGGTTAAACTGATATTTATTTTTCTTCATATATACAACGGTATATCCTCCGACAAAGTTATCACCCTTGTATGCACGTCTGAAATCTCTGTTGAGTTTTAAACTTTGAGTGTTTTTCATATTAAACCTCATTTGTCTTATTATGAAAAAAGGCAACAAGCAAAGAATTCCTCCCCGCTTCCTGCCTACATCTTCATATATTATGCAGATAACTTCTTTCTGCCCTTCTGTCTTCTGCTAGCCAAAATCTTTCTGCCTGACTTAGTAGACATTCTCTTTCTGAAACCGTGTTCCTTAGCTCTTTGACGCTTTTTCGGTTGAAATGTTCTTTTCATTGTTACAGCACCTCCTCTGCTTAATTCCGGCCCCAATCAGCCGTCTTTATTCCTATCATAAAAATAGACACCTCAAATATTATATAGATTTTCTCTCGGATTGTCAAGCATTTTTTACTAAATTCTTTATTTATTTTGCTTTTTCCAATAAATCTTCGAGTTCTTTCTTATTGAAATGGTATTTATTATCACAGAACTGGCAAGTAAGTTCAGCCTCCCCCTGATCCTCAATCAGTTCTTCAAGCTCTTTTTTACCTATTGAAATAAGTGCTTTTTCCATACGCTCTTTTGAACACGTACACTTATATTCCGGTACAACCGCCTTGTTTTCACATACCATCGAAAATCCTTCCGTTACTCTGAACAGAATATCCTCCGCAGTCATACCCTCTTTAATCATTGTCGTAACAGGAGGCAACTCCTTTAATATATCTTCAAGCTGAACTGCCATTTCTTCGGTAGCCTCCGGCATAAGCTGTATCATAAAACCGCCTGCCGCTATTACGCTGTTGTCTGTATCAACAAGCACGCCAAGTGCAACCGATGTAGGTATCTGCTCACTTTTTGCATAATAATATGTCAAGTCCTCCGCAATTTCGCCCGATACAAGCGGAATTTGTCCGACATACGGCTCTTTCAATCCCAAATCGCGTACAACACTCAAATATCCGCCGCCGATAGCACCGCCGACATCAAGTTTACCTTTATTGTTAAGCGGTCTGTCAACATACGGGTTTGAAACATAACCTCTGACCCTACTGTGACAATCCGTAACGGCAACAAGGTTTGTAATTTCACCCTCGCCCTTTATCTGAACCGTCATACTGTCTGTTTCATTCTTCAATCCTGCCGCACCCATAATTGCCGCACCTGTAAGCAATCTGCCGAGTGCAGCCGTTGCAACCGGATAAGTATGATGTATTCTCTGTGCCTCATTCACAAGGTCGGTTGTCACCGTCGCAAAAACACGGATTGCACCGTCCATACTGTTTCCTCTTACTAATTTATCTGCCATTTATTTATTCTCCTATTCTACAGTAACTTCTATTGTATAATTTTCTGCGAAACTAACATTTTCACCTTCAATTTTTACAGGCAAATTGTATGTTCCCGCTCCAAGTCCGCTTACGTCAACGTAAGCCTTTACATTATCTGTGGTAATTTTTCCTTCCTCACCCCAAACCTGTGCGATGAGTTTATTGTTTATCTTAGCCGTCAAACCTGATTGTACATTTTGTGCCTGTACGGTAAGTTCAAGCTGTGCAACGGCTTTTTTTACTATATCCAATTTATACTTGACTTTTTTATTATCCTCCGGTATATACATACCGCTTGACAATTCAAGTTCATATTCGCCGAAACCGTCTGACGGAACTTTATCTATAAGTGCA
>OLQL01002415.1_pt1 | contig 12896 bp, 12 predicted proteins | sample 1672971 | NCBI WGS metagenome assembly OLQL01 (sample SAMEA3136742, study PRJEB25190) | human gut metagenome | biome: human gut; feature: human-associated habitat; material: faeces | place: Austria | collected 2013
AAAATCAGAGGGCAGAATAATCCTGTTCATAGACGAGATACACAATATCGTGGGAGCCGGCAGAACGGAAGGCTCCATGGACGCAGGCAACCTGCTCAAGCCTAAGCTGGCAAGGGGCGAGCTGCACTGCATAGGCGCGACTACGCTGGACGAGTACAGAAAGTACATCGAAAAAGACGCGGCGCTGGAGAGAAGATTCCAGAAAGTCCTTGTCGATCAGCCGACGGTAGAGGATACCATTTCCATACTGAGAGGACTCAAGGAGAGATTTGAGATACACCACGGCGTAAGGATCACCGACGGAGCGCTCATCGCCTGCGCAACGCTTTCCGACAGGTATATAAGCGACAGATTCCTGCCGGACAAGGCCATAGACCTGATGGACGAAGCTGCCGCCAGAATAAGGACGGAGATCGACAGCATGCCAGCCGAGCTGGATGAGATCTCAAGAAAGATAATGCAGCTGGAAATTGAAAAACAAGCTCTCGGCAAAGAAACGGACAAAGGCTCCAAGGCAAGGCTGGAAGCTCTCGAAAAAGAACTGGCATCTCTGAAAGAAGAGGACGCTCTGATGAGAGCAAAATGGGAGACTGAGAAAAAGACTATTTCCGAGGCAAAAGCGACGAAACAGCAGATAGAAGAAGTGCGCCACCAGATGGAAGAGGCGGAAAGAAATTACGATCTGGAGAAGCTTGCGCAGCTCAAATACGGCACGCTGCCGGAGCTGGAGAAAAAGCTGGAGGAAGAAAAGTCTGCTGCCGCCAAAGCCGATGAAGAAAGACTTCTCAAGGAAGAAGTCACGGAAGAAGAAATCGCCGAGGTCATTTCCGGCTGGACAGGGATCCCTGTAAGCAAGCTGGTGGAAAGCGAAAGAGAAAAGCTGCTCAGACTTCCCGACATACTTCACAAGAGAGTAATAGGTCAGGAGGACGGAGTTCAGGCTGTTTCCGAAGCCATACTGAGAGCGAGAGCAGGACTGAAAGATGAAAACAGGCCTATAGGTTCATTCATCTTCCTCGGACCTACAGGCGTGGGAAAAACAGAACTTGCGAAGGCGTTGGCGCAGAGCCTGTTTGACGATGAGAATAATATGGTGCGGATTGATATGAGCGAATACATGGAGAAATATTCCGTGTCGAGACTGATCGGAGCGCCTCCGGGATATGTAGGATATGACGAAGGCGGTCAACTGACAGAGGCAGTCAGAAGAAAACCGTATTCAGTCGTATTATTTGACGAAGTAGAGAAGGCGCATCCGGATGTATTTAACGTGCTTTTGCAAGTGCTTGACGATGGAAGGATTACAGATTCTCAGGGCCGTACCGTTGATTTCAAAAATACGATTCTGATCATGACGTCCAATATCGGAGCAGGTTATCTTTTAGACGGTATAAAAGAAGACGGTTCGATCTCGAAAGAGGCGCAGGATATGGCGATGAATGATTTAAGAGCTCACTTCAGACCGGAATTTTTGAACCGTCTTGACGAGATCATTATGTTTAAACCATTGACGAAAGAAAATATTCGTGCCATTATTGACTTGTTAGTGGCAGATGTAAACAGACGGCTGGAGGAAAAAGAACTGACGATCGAACTGACGGAAGCGGCGAAAGACTGTATCGTAGAAGGCGGATATGATCCGATGTACGGAGCAAGACCGTTAAAGAGATATCTGCAGAAAAACGTAGAGACACTGGCTGCACGGTTGATTCTTGCCGGAAATGTCGGAAGAGAAGACACGATACTGATCGATGCGAAAGACGGCAAACTGAAAGCAGATGTGAAGCGGGTAAACAGCTTGGAAAGACAGGAAGCATAAGTAAGATATGCAAAAAAGCGAGAAGAAAAGAGTCTGCATGAAGCCGGTGTGTGAAAGGATGGCGCAAGTGACACCGATAATCTTTCATATTGATGTAAACTCAGCTTATTTGAGCTGGACGGCTGTAGAACAATTAAAAAACGGGGCGAAAGTGGATATTCGGGAGATCCCGGCAATTATCGGCGGGGATCAGACATCCCGGCACGGTGTTGTTCTCGCAAAATCCACTTTTGCCAAAAAATATGGCATCCGCACGGGAGAACCTGTTGCGAATGCCTTTCGTAAGTGTCCGAATCTCGTAATGTATCCGCCTGATCATCGGATGTACCGCGAGAAGAGCAGACAGATGATGGAATATTTAAAGACATTCACGAAAGAGATAGAGCAGGTCAGCGTAGACGAGTGTTATATGGATTTTACGAAGATCGCCGCGCGGTACAGTTCTCCGATCGACGGAGCGCTTGAGATTAAGGAAGGGATTAAAAAGAAGTTTGGATTTACGGTAAATGTCGGAATCTCAACGAATAAATTACTGGCGAAAATGGCGTCAGATTTTGAAAAGCCGGACCGGATACACACATTATTTCCGGAAGAGATTGAAGTGAAAATGTGGCCGCTTCCGATCAAAGATCTGTATATGGCATCGGCTTTTTGCCTTTTGCCACGAGAAACTCGCAGAGCTCTTTTACATAGTCGATATACAGGCGGTGAACGCCTTTCTCGTCTGCCAGCGGTTTCGATTTTCCTTTTCCAAGGTCGAACGTTTCGTCCGCGCAGATGTTGAATTTATCCGTGGCAAAAAGCGCCATGTACTCCTCGATCATGGCCTTGATCAGCTCGATCGCTCTGCCGCCGGAGACATCCACCGTGTGATGCTGCATCCGGTCCCAGAAGGAAAACGGCTCTTTCCAGCTGTCTGGGAATTCACAGAGGTCGCCATAGCTCTTTGTGGAGAGCAGCATGTACAGATGGCCGAACGTTGCGATCGACGGCACCAATTCGATATGAAGCTTTGCGCAGTACGCATCCAGCTCGCGGATTTCCTCTGCCGTAAGCGGCGTCTCATCGCGCCACATCTCGGAAAGTCCGGAGAACAGATACGTGTGCTCCACATAGAGCTGCAGCTGGTTCAGCTTGTAGTACGCCATGCGGTCTGCCACCTGTTTTAAATAGGAAAGTGTCAGCACACGGCCTCTCGTCTCATCGAGATAATAGCCGCGCACCGGCAGATCCGGCTCATCCTCGATCCGCACGGCAGGAAGCAGTGCACCGTATTCGTGCATCATCTGGCACAGCGTCTGCACGCCGTAGAGCACGCCGGCTCCGTCACCGCCCTGAATCATAATGTTCTCTTCTGTCACCTGCAGTATGTACTGCTGGCTTTTCAGCGTCTCATCCAGTCCCAGTACAATGGCACCGGTCTCTTTTCTTCCCGGAACGCCGTATCCGATATCGTACTGCATTCCGGTTTCCTTTTTGATTCCCTTCTGCAGCACTTTCGCATACGTATCCCCATTTCCCAGCAGTCTGCCATCCAGTACAATTCTGCCGTCATAGCAGAGTGCATGTTCCCCCGTCAGGAGTTTTACCTCTTTTGGTTTTGGTAAAAATTTCATTTTCCTTCTCCTCTTGTTTTTTGTTTTCTTTGTAACCATAGAACTTTCACTGAACGTTAAGTAACATTTTGAAACCACTTTTCTCTTCTCCCCCATCCTACCATATTTTTTCCACATATTCCACAATAATTTGTAATTTTCTTCAATTTTTTTCAAAATTTCTTCCTGTTCTGCTCTTTTATATGTAAAGTAACTTTCGTTTCTCTTTGTTTCCCATTTCCATTCCGGAACAAAATCTGTTTTTTCGGATGAATGCGATCATCGGCTTTACCGCTCTGGCTGCCGCCCACGTCAATCAGCCGGACCAGGTGCAGGAATACCTGAACAAGATTTCCACCTCCGGCCAGCACCTTTTAAGCCTCATCAACGATGTGCTCGATATGAGCCGGATTGAGAGCGGCCGTGTCAAGATTGAGGAAAAAGAAGTCCATCTGCCGATGTGATGCACGATCTGCGCGCTATGAGATCATTCCGCAGCTTCAGGGCGTCCGCGTCCTCGTAGTGGATGACGATTCGAACACGGCGATCAGCGTCAGCCATATGGTACAGGAAATCGGCATGGTTGCCGAGTGGACGCTCTCCGGAAAAGAGGCAGTTCTCCGCACCAAAGTTGCTGTCGAGCAGAACCGCGAATTCGGTGCGTACACCATCGCCAAAGTGCTTGGCTGATTCCCCTTTCTTATCTGCCGGAACCGTGAATTTTCTCTTACTCGAAAAAGAGGAGAAAAAGTTCACGGCTCCGGCAGATTTTTTCTTGCATTCTTTCGGGGAAGTGTGCTAGAGTGAAGGTATCATATTTTATAAGAGGTGCTTATTTTGGATATTAATTACGAGTTATATAAGGTTTTCTATTACGTTGCCACCACACTCAGTTTTTCCGAGGCCTCCAAGCTGCTTTTTATCTCGCAGTCGGCGGTCAGCCAGTCGATCAAGGTACTGGAGAAAAAGCTTGGAATCACGCTCTTTATCCGCAGTACAAAGCGCGTGCAGTTAACACCGGAGGGAGAAACGCTGCTGCGCCACGTAGAGCCTGCGATCAACCTGATTGCACGCGGTGAAGCACAGATTATGGAAGCGGGAACGCTTGGCGGCGGCCAGCTCCGCATCGGCGCGAGCGACACAATCTGCCGCTATTTCCTCGTTCCGTACCTGAACCGTTTCCACCGCTCCTTTCCGAATGTCCACATCAAGGTGACAAACCAGACTTCGACCCAGTGTGTCGATCTGCTGGAATCCGGCCAGGTGGATTTCATCGTGACCAATTATCCAAACTCGCATCTTTCCAGCCGTCTTCACACGATTCCGATTCATTCGTTCCACGATATCTTCATCGCGAACGGCGAATATTACCCGGAACTGGAAAACAGGCCGGTTCACTTAAAAGAGCTGCTGCAGTACCCGATTCTGATGCTCGACCGCAAGAGTACAACGAGTGAGTTCCTGCACAGCCAGTTTCAGCGGTTCCAGCTCGACCTCGTGCCGGAAATTGAGCTTGGCAGCAACGATCTTCTGATCGACTTGGCGAGTATCGGCCTTGGTATCGCGTTTGTGCCGGACTACTGTCTTGTAAAAGAGACGGCGGCCTTCCAGCTCGACCTCGTGGAGGAGCTTCCGCCGCGCCAGCTTGTCGTTGCCCACAGCTCCCATCTGCCGATCCCGCAGGCAGCAAAAGAGTTCATGAGCATGCTGGAAAAAGGCGCCGAATAACTTTTTCCGATCTATACGTCAAAAGAGGCAGGATCCTCAAGAAATTTCTCTGGATTCCTGCCTTTTTTTCTGTTTTTATGATCCGTTCTGGATTTACTGCTCGCTGCCGTCTTTCTGCACCGGTTCGGATGCTTCCGCTTTTTCCGGGCTTTCTGCATCCGCTGCTGCCTTTCCGGCTTCTGCTTTCAGATACTCTTTGAGCTCTTCCGGGCTGGAGATCTGAATGTTGCGGTTTACTTTTGCATCGTACGTATCGGCTCTCATGATTTCGGAGAGATCGACACCGGTCGCCTCTTTCATCGACTCAAACAGCTTTGCCATCACCACCGGCACATTGCCCGCTACGGAGCCGATGCCGTTGTCCTCGCTTCCGCCGCCGATGATCGTAATCTTGTCGATCTGGCTGAGCGGCTCTGCGATCTTTCCGGCGATCTCCGGCAGAACCTTGATCATCATCTCTGCCATTGCGGCTTTGTTGTAGCGCTGGTAAGCCTCGGCTTTCTTCTCCATACCTTCGGCCTCTGCAAGTGCCTGGGCGCGGATGGATGCGGCTTCCGCCTCACCTTTTGCCTTGATACCGAGTGCTTCCTGCTCCATCGCATAGCGCTGGGCTTCTGCCTGGGCTTTCTTTGCCTCCGCCTCGCGGATTTTTTCGAACTGGTCTGCCTCTGCGTCTTTCTGACGGCGGTACAAATCTGCCTCTGCCTGCTGCTGTTTTGCGTAACGCTCGGCCTCGGCTTTCTTCTTAACTTCTGCCTCGAGGGATTTCTCGGTTACTTCTACTTCTCTGGCACGGAGCTCAACCTCACGCTCCTGACGGGCGATGTTCGCATTCGCGGAAGTGATTTCCAGCTCTTTTCTCTGCTGCTCTTCCTGAATTTTGTACGCTGCATCTGCCTCTGCCTTTTTGATATCGGACTCTTTTTTCAGCTCTGCCGACTTGATTGCCAGATCGTTGTTTTTCTTTGCGATCTCGGTCTCGGCAAGAACGCGCTCATCGTTCGCCTCTTTATTTGCACGCGCCTGGGCAATTTTGATTTCTTTCTCGGAATTGGCACGGGCGATCGCCGCGGATTTCTTGATTTTTACGATATTGTCGATACCGAGGTTTTCAATGACCTGATTGGAATCGACGAAATTCTGTACGTTGAAGCTGATGATGTCAAGTCCCATCGCAGCCAAGTCCGGTTCTGCATTTTCTTTGACCAGCTCCGCAAACTTCTGACGGTCGGAAACCATCTCTTCCAGACGCATCTTTCCAACGATCTCACGCATGTTTCCTTCAAGGACTTCTCTTGCAACCTTGGCAATATATTCGCTGTCGCGGTTCAGGAAGTTCTGGGATGCTTTCTGGAGCTTCTGCGGTTCGTCCCCGACTTTGATGTTGACGGCTGCATCCACCTGAATATTGATGTAGTCAGCGGTCGGCACAGCGTCGCTCGTCTTCACATCGATCGCTACCAGCTTCAGACTCAGCTTGTCCAGCCGCTCAAAGAATGGGAGCTTGATGCCGGCTTTACCGATCAGGATCCGCTGGCCTTTTTGGAAACCGGAAATAATAAATGCGGTATCCGGCGGCGCCTTCACATAACCGCTCGCCAGAATGGCAAGAATGATCACCACAACAGCGATCACGGCAATCATGGTTGCATGTTCGAATACAAATTCCATCTTGTTTCCTCCCTTTTTTCTGCGGATGCTTTTCGCTCCGCGTTCTGCTTTTGTGTCTGTGTTATTTTCACTATAGCATTTTTTGCGGGATAGATACAACTGCATTATTATTACGATTTTGTAAGATTTCTGTTCGGGCAAAAACAATCCGCTGGAGCAGATTCTGATATACCTTGCAATAAAAAAACGAAGGAGCTTCTTTTTACAGAAACTTCTTCGCCTTTCCTTTTTTCACTGATCCTGCTCTTATGCTCTTTCGACAATCTTCTCCAGCGCTTTTGTGATCGCTGCTTTCAGCTCCGTCTGATCTGCCGGTGTCTTGACAGCCAGCTGACGGATCAGTGCTGTTACGTGATCGTCTCCAACCTCACCAAGGCTCGTAACGGCCGCGATTTTTACGTCCACATCGTCTACTTCCAGAAGAGAAGTCAGAATATTAACAGAACCATCATTTCTCGAAGCTGCACAGGCTTTTGCAAGCGCTACCTGCGTTGTCTTGTCCGAATCCAGATACTGTTTTCTTAATTTGTCCCATTTTCCTTTTTCCACCATTTTTTTCAGCTTGTCTTCCGATGCCTCTTTTGAACCAAACATTGTAAATCCTTCTTTCTTTTTGCTTTTATTTTTGGTGGATGTAGCAACTGCCGCGGCGAATCAAAAAGGGGCGTAGTGTTTTTGCTGTCGTCCCTGTCATGTCCGTCACATTGTAACCATGCTCTCGTCCATAACAGAGATTATACTCCTTTTCTTCTGGTTTTTGAACAGAAATACTATAAAATTTTTATAAAAATTGTTACTTTTTCACAGATTTTTCTTGTTGTTCTGCTTTTTATTTCAGATATCCCGTATATTCCGCCGTATGCAGCAGTTTATTGGCGTTTTCCACGCGCTCTTTGGTCGGCGGGTTGATGCCTTCGAGTTTGTATGGGATTCCTAAGGTTTCCCATTTGAATACGCCGAGGGTGTGGTATGGGAGAACCTCTACGCGCTGTACGTTGTGCAGGCTGTGTAAAAACTCATCGAGGCGAATCAGGTATTCGTCGTAGTCGCTGCGTTCCGGGACGAGGACGTGGCGGATCCAGACTGGTTTGCCGATCTCGTCAAGGTAGCGCGCCAGGTCGAGGATGTTCTCGTTGGTGCAGCCGGTCAGCTCTCTGTGCGCCTTGTCGTCAATCAGTTTGATATCGAGCAGCAACAGGTCGGTGTATTTCATCAGCTCATTAAATTTACTGAAATACGGCTCCTCTCTTGTGAACGGATTTCCACTGGTATCCAGCGTTGTGTGAACGCCGTTCTTTTTTGCCTTGCGGAACAGCTCGATCAGGAAGTCGATCTGCAGCAGCGGTTCTCCGCCGCTCACGGTAATGCCGCCTTTTTCTCCCCAGTAGTTTTTATAGCGGAGCGCTTTTTTCAGCACCTCGTCTGCGGTCTGCCAGTCGGCATCTTTTGTTGTCCAGGTATCCGGGTTGTGGCAGAACTGGCAGCGCATGTTGCAGCCCTTCACAAAAATCACGTAGCGTACGCCAGGTCCGTCGACGGAACCGAAGCTCTCGATCGAATGGATCGCGCCCTTTACCGGGCCATTGTTGTTCTGATTCATTTCACTCATATTTTTTCCTCTTCTTTCCAACTTACTATCTTTCTATTTTTCTGTATTTTCCGGTCAAATTTCAAGGTTCTGCTTGATTATACGGAAATCCGCGGTTCTTTTCAAGGCTTTTCCATGTACAAAATCGAACACATGGCAGGATAAAAATTTGGTTTACTATATTGCATTATGATATAGTCTGTGTTATGATCTACTCAACAAGGAGGTGTTCATATGAATCCACAACTCAAAAAGGGCGTCCTAGAGCTCTGTGTCCTCTCCCAGCTGACAAAAGAGGACAAATACGGCTATGAGCTGACAGACGCCATTTCCCGCGAAATGTCCATCGCCGCAGGAACGCTCTATATGATTTTAAAACGACTCAAGGAAGCCGGTTACGTGGAAACGTATCTACAGGAATCCGCATCCGGCCCTGCCCGGAAATATTACCATCTAACTGAAGCAGGAACAGCTTATCAGCAGGAGAAAAAACAGGAATGGCTGGATTTCACCCAGCAGATCAACCGACTGATTTCAGATGAAACGATCTGACGATAGAAAGGAAAATCATGATGAATACAACGTATGAAACTTATATGAATGCATTGAAACAGGGCCTTGCATCCTTTGATTCTGCCGCCGCAGAGGAAATTTTAAACGATTTCGAATCCCATTTCGCCGACGCCCGCAGCCAGGGTCTCTCCGATGAGGAAATCTGTGCGGAACTCGGCAATGTCGACGATGTCCTCGAATTTTTCCGTCAGGAATATGCCACAACGGAGCAGCCTGTTGCAAACGTGCTGCCACAGGAGAAAACCCACTCCAATTCTGAAGAAACACATCCGAACTACCCGTACGCCCCTTCCACCGCCATCACCGCTATGGAAATCTCCCTGCGGAATGCTTCTGCCGACTTTGCTCCGGGCACTTCCGCTTCGGTTGAGTTTGACTTTTCCGGCGACTTCGATCTGGACCGCTTCGAAGCAGGCATTGAGGGCAATACGTTCTGTCTGCGAGAGAAAAAGCTCATCCCTTCCGTATTCTGGAAACATCTTTTCTGCAATAATCACCAGAAAGAGGTGTTCTCCTTCCAGGTGCCGTCCACCGTACAGAAGCTGACGCTCCGCTCTTTGAACGGCGCGGCCGGGCTTGATACCCTCTCCCTTACTACGCTCGAAATTTCCGCCACAAACGGCAAAATCACCGGTGATTCCCTTTCCGCATCCAGCTGCCGCATACAGGCTGCGAACGGAAAGATCGTCCTGACCCGTCTGCGCACAGACAGCCTCGATGTTTCCGCCACAAACGGCAGACTTGAAATCACCGGCGACTGCTCCCGCGCAGCTTTAAACGGTGTCAACGGCAAAGTCCTCTTCGAGGGAACCTGTTCCGAGTCCCTGACAGCAAAATCCGTCAACGGTTCCGTGAAACTCCATCTCCCGCACGACCTTGCCGATGCGTCCATTCATGCATCCACGACAACCGGAAAAATCCGCCTCGTCTCCAATGGAAGAACGGAATCCTACACAAAAACATTCACCCGCTCCGGTATTTCTGCATTCACCATTCAGGCAAGTACCGTCAACGGAAATGTCCTGCTCTCTGACTTGCCGGCAGAAAACTGACAAAAAAAGAATGGACTGGATAAAATGTTTTTCTTTAGTCGACTGATATGTAAGAAGAACACTGACTACAAAATCAGTGTCCTTCTTTCTTCCTTTACATATATTTCATAATAGTCGGCAATAATACATTCATATCTATTGGTTTTGCAACATGATCATTCATGCCACTTGCCAAAGCCATCTTCTTATCTTCTTCAAACGCATTTGCTGTCATTGCAACAATTGGAATCTGCGATTTGTTACCGTCTTTCAGTTCTCGAATTCTCCTGGATGCTTCATATCCGTTCATAATCGGCATCTGAATATCCATCAGAATCAGACTGTAGTAATTTTGCTTTGCTTTGTTAAACATATCAATACATGCAACGCCGTTCTCCGCTCTTTCTATCATGATTCCCTCTTCCGTCAAAAGTTCCGTTGCAATTTCTGCGTTCAAGTCATTATCTTCTACCAGAAGAACCCTTTTTCCTTCCAGTTTTTTGATATTCAACTGACCGTCTGCATGTTTCGGATTCCTTTCTTCCGCATTTGCTATTTTTAATGGAAGCGTGATTGTAAAAGTAGAACCTGCTCCCGGTTTGCTCTGAACTGTGATCTTGCCATTCATTAAATCCACCAGTTTCTTCACGATTCCCATGCCAAGTCCGCTACCTTCTATTCCGCTGTCTGACGAAGATCGTTCCTGTGAAAATGATTCAAAAATATGTTTTTGGAATTCTTCTGACATTCCGATTCCGTTGTCTGCTATGATAAGCTCTAATACACTCCAACCTTCTTTTTCGCCGGGATATTGGTTCAATGTACAGCTTATGTTACCGCCTTCACCCGTGTATTTCACAGCATTACTCAAAATGTTAATCGTAATTTCAGATGATCTTGCATCATCCATATGCAGGTATGGATATCGAATGTTCTTATTGACTTTCAGTGTTTGATGTTTTTCTTCTATCGGTTTCCTAAACATATCAATACATAAATCAAAGTTTTTAGAAACATCTGTTATTGTTTCATCCAGCGTTGCTTGGTTGTTTTCGATTCGTGCTAATTCAAGAATGTTATCAATCAAATGCAGCATTTTCTTTCCGCACAATAATATTTTTTCAAAGTAATCCTCTAATATAGTTGGCTCCTTTAAATGTTTCTCTCCCAATTCTGCATATCCAATGATTGCATTCATAGGGGTACGAATATCATGAGACATATTAAACAGAAATGTTGATTTTGCTTTATTAGCTGAATCGGCCAGTCTTGCAGCTTCCTGCAACAGTTTTTGCTGTTTCTGCTCATTTTCTTTTTGCTTCTTATATACAGAATATCCACAGGTACATAATATTACCAAAATACACGCTGTAATGCATCCCAGTACAATACTTAACTTATTCGTCTTCTCAACCATTCCATACGCTTTCTGCATATCCATTTCTATGCAGAAAGCACCTATCACTTCATTAGATTCATCTTCCGCTGTCACAGGATAACAGGCTGTAAAAATAGGTCCCCATGTTGTATCAACAATATCCTGAGAATATACTGTTTTTCCAGAAAGTGCTTTTTCTATATAAGGAACCATCTCCTTTTCAATCGGATCTCCTGGATGTCTGACGTCACCAGCCGATGGATCCAGTCCGTCTACAACGTAAATCAATCTACCGTCTTCATTTCTGGTTGCTGTGTAAATATATCTCGTAGAATTCAGCGTTCTGATTTCATTCATATATGTCGACATATTCTTGAATAGTTCTGTATTCTCATCAGCTTTACTTTTTATTTCATTAAAATCTTTTCGTCCCAGTCTGTCATTTACCAGCTTATGAACCGCATCTGCACTGGAAATATCTCGTTCAATTTCTGTTTTCAGAGCAGTTTTGGTATATGCTTGTTGTAAAATAAAAGTATATGCAACAACAGCCAAAATCACCATTGCCAGAAGGAATACCAACCGTCCCTCAAAAATTTTCCAATGATTTACCGGATTTTGATCTTTTCTTTTTTGTTTTATATAGTTATTTTTCATCATCGTATTTCACATGCCTTTTATCTAATTTTAATTTAATACAAAAACGTCTCAACTCTTCACGTATTTTACAAACATGGGTTACATTTCCAGACTCATCCCTTTTTTTACAGTAAAAAGCATCCTGTGCCAACTGCCATCACACATACGGTATTCTGTGGAAATGCATTCTTCCGCCTTCAATCTTGCTGAAAGTGTAGAGATATCCAGAAATGGACGGATCAGCGAGCGGTATTCAGATGCAGCCATTGTATCACAAAACTGATACAGTTTCTGTTCTGTCATAACAAAATCCTCTCTCTATGTTTCCTGTCTGCTTATCCCATGCACCTGGAAGGCTCCTGATTGCTGCGGTTGCCTCATAATCATTCATGACAGGCATTTTGCTTTCTCAACTCTTCGCTTATGGTCTGCTTAATTTTTTCATCATCCAACGGCTTTGCAAGATGTGCGTTCATTCCTGCTTCCATACACCTTTCGGCATCTTCCCTGAATGCGTTTGCAGTCATAGCAATGATAGGGATAGTTTTTGCATCTTGCCGCTCCAGAGCTCTTATTGTTCTTGCAGCTGTAAGACCATCCATCACCGGCATCATAACATCCATCAAAATAACATCATACGTTCCCGGTGCGGAAGCTTCAAAGTGCTGAACAGCTTCTAACCCATTGTTCACTGTTTCTACTTTAGCACCATTTTCCGTCAGCATGAATTCTGCTATTTCCGCATTCAGCTCATTATCTTCAACCAGCAATATCCTGATATCTGATATATCTGCATCAAAATCTTCTTTTTCTTCTGACCGTGCATTCGTATCAATTTTAAATGGAAGTATTACAGTAAAACAGCTTCCTTCAC
>OLQL01002418.1_pt1 | contig 12882 bp, 9 predicted proteins | sample 1672971 | NCBI WGS metagenome assembly OLQL01 (sample SAMEA3136742, study PRJEB25190) | human gut metagenome | biome: human gut; feature: human-associated habitat; material: faeces | place: Austria | collected 2013
CACAAAAATGCTGAAACTGGTCTGGATCTTCCAAAGACCAAAGCTTATGTTATGGAAAAGCTGACAGAATACGGACTTGAGCCGAAGGATTGTGGTTACGGGGTAACAGCCACACTTGGTAAAGGGGGAAAAGTTCTTCTTCTGAGAGCAGACATGGATGCACTTCCGATGCCGGAAGAAAGCGGAGAAGAATTTGCGTGTCCTACAGGAAAAGAAGCACATACATGCGGACATGATTTCCATGCTGCAATGCTTCTTACAGCAGCAAAGATGCTGAAAGAAAAAGAAGATACACTGGAAGGAACTATCAAATTCATGTTCCAGCCGGCAGAAGAGACTTTTGAAGGAAGCAAGAATATGATCGAGAATGGTATTCTTGAGAATCCTCCGGTTGATGCAGCACTTGCATACCATGTATCACCGGGAAAAATGCCAATCGGACTTTTTATGTACAATGATAAGGATACGATGATGTATTCTGTAGATGGATTTAAGATCACCATCCATGGAAAAGGATCCCATGGTGCTTATCCACATGTAGGAGTTGACCCGATCAACATCGGAGTTCATATCCATCTTGCATTGCAGGAACTGATCGCAAGAGAAAGTGATCCGACACATTCTTGTGTACTTACAATCGGACAGTTTGCAGGCGGAACTGCAGCAAACATCATTCCTGAGACCGCTGTTCTCCAGGGAACGATCCGTACCAACAAGCCGGAAGCAAGAGAACTTCTGGTCCGCAGAATGAAAGAAGTCGCTGAAAAGACAGCAGCTGTATATAACGGAACCGTTGATATTGAGATGATCTCAGAAGTTCCTCCGCTGATCTGCAATCCGAAGCTTACCGACGAAGTGGTTGAATATATGCAGGAGCTTGGAATTCCGGGACTCACACCATATCCGGGAATTTCTGCAAGTGCTTCTGAAGATTTCGCAGTGATCGCTGAAAAGGTTCCAAGTACATTTATGTATCTGTCAGCAGGATATCTGGATGAAAGAGGACAGTATCCGGCACATCATCCGAAAGCACAGTTTAATGAGGATGTTTGCCCGATTGGAGCAGCTTGTCTTGCACATTGCGCTTCACAGTGGCTTAAAAATAACAAATAGAGAGTAAAGGTTTCTTTAGGAACAGGAGGAAAAGAATATGAGTAAAGAACAGCAGGCACAGCCACAGGTTGCGATTCCGCTTCCGAAGGCAAAGAAAAACTTGGTTCAGATCGGATGTATCTGCATGATGCTTTCCGTAGCAATGTATGGACTGGTATTTGCAACGTTAACAGCACCTATCCTTGAAAAAGTTGATGCGATGGGATATGTAGGACTCTTCTCTATCGTAGGTGCGATCGGTGTATCGATTATGACTCCGATCGGAGGAAAATTAGGTGACCTTATTGGGCGAAGAAACATTGTAGTGATTCCTGGAATTATCTGCGCACTTGCAGGTTTTGCATTTGCATTTGTCAGATCTCTGATTCCACTGATGATCCTCAGACTGATTGTCAGCCTTGCACAGGGCGCATTTACAGCAGCACCATACATTATCGCAGGTCTTATCAATGAAAGAAAAGATGTACCAAAGGCAATGGGTATGCTTGCAACCGCAATCGCTGTTGGTGGATTTGGAGGAAGTATCATCGCAGGTATTTTAACAGATATGGGATTATTGACTGTGGCAATCCTTATGCCGGCAATTCCACTTATTCTTGGTATAGTACTGATTGGAATGAACATGCCGAATCAGAAAAGAGAAGGAAAGGTTACGATTGATGTTCCGGGGATGATCGCACTTATCGTATCACTTTGTGGAATTCTTCTTGCACTGAACTTTGGATCTTCTATGGGATGGACAAATCCAATGATTCTTGCAGGTCTTGTAATTGGTATCATTGCTCTTATTGCACTTGTTAAGATTGAAAATAAAGCTGCAGAGCCGTTGATTCCAATGAAATTATTTAAAAATAAAAACTACACAGTACTCCTTATTGTAGGATTTATCTGCTATTTCTATCAGAATGCCATGAACTATTATGCACCGATCGGTGCCATGCAGGTTATGGGAGCATCCACGAGTACAGCAGGTGCACTGCAGATGCCTCGTACACTTATTACAATTATTCTTCCGACCATTGCAGGTGCATGGGTAGGAAAGAAAGCAGCCAATGCATGGAAGGCAATGGTAATCGGCACAAGTCTGGCGTTAATCCCGGCAGTGATGGCTTTGGTAACAAATTCAGGTGCTTCGATTATGATTTATTTTGTAGCACTTGCAGTTACAGGTATTGCTGAAAGCTTCCGTGCTGTATCCATTACGCCAACAGCACAGGCAATGCTGGCACCGGAGGACATGGGAATCGGAACTTCTCTGGTTAACTTCGCAAACTCACTTTCAGGAACAATTGCAGTTGCAGTATTTGCAGTCGCATATAATGCAAGTACATCAGCTGATCCGACCAATGTAGCACTGATCCAGAATGGTGTAAAATCTGTATTCTGGACAGCAGCAGTCGTTACTCTGATTGGACTTCTTCTGGTAATCTTCATTGTAAAACCGGAGATGAGCAAGAAAGCAGCAGAAAGCAAATAGAATATTGAAATCCATGTGAACATGTGAATAAGAAGCCGGGGCGGATGTGAGAAAGCATCTGCCCCGGCTGTTATTTACGCGAGCAACGAGTCAAAGTCCGTGCTTGCACGAGACCTTGACGACTGCCGCGAAAGCTTTCATCGAATCCGCTAATTTTTTTGCCTGAATTAGGAAAGTTTTGTAAAATAATACGAAAAAGGGACTGAGTTCAAAAAAGCACTTGCGTTTTTTAAGTTTTTGAGTTATTTTAGTATCAGTTGGAAATCAAATCCATATGCGAATGTAAAACAAGGGCGTTCTACAAAAACTTAGCTTTCCTTAGCTGCTTTTTGAGAACCCCTTTTTCTTGTATCAGGACCTTTTTAGAGTCCGGCGGGAAGGTCGCATCGCAAAATTCACAAATGGAAAGGAAGAAAGAAAATGGGAGAATATGTAAATCCGGCCAAAATCTTTGGCGAAAATGTATTCAATGACACTGTAATGCAGGAACGTCTTCCAAAAAATGTTTACAAGAAGCTGAAAAAGATCATCGAAGAAGGCGGTGAGCTGGATCTTGCTACTGCAGATACGATTGCACATGAGATGAAAGAATGGGCAATTGAAAAAGGAGCAACACACTATACACACTGGTTCCAGCCGCTGACTGGTACAACTGCAGAAAAGCACGATTCTTTTATCACAGCACCGATGCCGAACGGCAAAGTACTGATGAGCTTCTCCGGTAAAGAGCTGATCAAGGGCGAGCCGGATGCATCTTCTTTCCCGTCCGGTGGACTGCGTGCTACCTTTGAGGCAAGAGGATATACAGCATGGGACTGCACCTCACCGGCTTTCGTTCGTCAGGACGCAGCAGGCGCAACCCTCTGCATTCCGACTGCATTCTGCTCCTACACAGGAGAGGCGCTTGACCAGAAAACACCGCTTCTTCGTTCCATGGAAGCTCTGAATGTACAGTCCCTGCGTCTGTTAAAACTGTTCGGAAACACCACTTCCAAGAAAGTAACTCCTTCCGTAGGACCGGAGCAGGAATACTTCCTGGTAGATGCAGAGAAATTCCTGCAGAGAAAAGACCTGATCTACACCGGCCGTACCCTGTTCGGCGCAATGCCTCCAAAAGGACAGGAGATGGACGATCACTATTTCGGAACCATCCGTCAGAGAATTGCTTCCTTTATGAAGGAGGTCAACATTGAGCTGTGGAAGATGGGCGTTACCGCAAAGACACAGCACAATGAGGTTGCACCGGCACAGCATGAGCTGGCTTCCATCTATTCCGAGGCAAACGTAGCAGTTGACAACAACCAGCTCGTAATGCAGACCTTAAAGAGAATTGCATGCCAGCACGGACTGAAATGCCTGCTGCATGAGAAACCGTTCGCAGGTGTCAACGGTTCCGGAAAACATAACAACTGGTCCATCACCACAGATGACGGCATCAACCTTCTTGAGCCGGGCAAAACACCGCACGAGAACATTCAGTTCCTGCTTGTGTTAAGCTGCGTCCTGAAAGCTGTTGATGTTCACGCAGATCTGCTCCGTGAGTCCGCAGCCGATCCAGGAAACGATCACAGACTGGGAGCCAACGAGGCACCGCCGGCCATCATTTCCGTATTCCTTGGTGAGCAGCTGGAGGACGTTGTTGAGCAGCTGATCAGCACCGGAAATGCAACCAAGAGTAAAAAAGAGGGCGTTCTGGAGACTGGTGTTAAGACACTTCCGGATCTCAAAAAAGACGCTACCGACCGTAACAGAACCTCACCGTTCGCCTTCACCGGAAACAAATTCGAGTTCCGTATGGTTGGTTCCCGTGACTCCGTTGCAGCTCCGAACATCGTACTGAACACCATCGTTGCAGAAGCATTCCGCGATGCATGCGATGTACTGGAAGGCGCTGAAAACTTCGAGGACGCTGTCCATGATCTGATCAAGAAGAACTTAAGTGAGCATCAGAGAATCATCTTCAATGGCGACGGATATGCAGATGAGTGGTTAGCTGAGGCAGAGAGAAGAGGACTTCCGAACATCAAATCCATGGTGTACGCAATCCCGGCACTGACCACTGATACCGCAATCAAACTGTTCGGCGATTTCAAAGTATTCACCGAGGCAGAGCTGGTATCCCGTGCAGAAGTTAAATTCGAGAACTATGCAAAGACCATCAACATCGAAGCAAAGACCATGATCGACATGGCAAGCAAACAGATCATCCCGGCAGTCATCAAATATGCGACTTCCCTGGCTGGATCCATCAACACCATCACCGCAGCAGGTGTTACGGCAGTTGGTGTACAGAAGAATCTGCTGAACGAGACAAGTGCACTGCTTGAGGAAACTCAGAAAGCACTTGACGAGCTGATCGCAATCGAGAATGCAGGATGCGAGATGGAAGACGGCGAAGCAAAAGCAAAATACTACTACGAGAAAGTTACTCCGGCTATGGAGGCACTCCGTGCACCGGTTGACAAACTGGAGATGATCGTAGACAAAGAGATGTGGCCGATGCCGTCTTACGGCGATCTGATGTTTGAGGTTTAATCCGCAGACGGTCCGATAAATTGTAAAAATTCTGTGAAAATAGGGCAGAAAAAGAGGCTGTTTTTGACAACAGCCTCTTTTTTTAGTATAATGGGGATTAGCTGTTGCCAGAAGAAAAGGGCGGACAGCGCTGCCGGAAGAAACGGCAGGAAAACATGGAGGAAACGCTTCTGGATTTCGAAGGAAAACAGAAGTATACAGAACAATGAATGCAGAACTGGAAATTTTAGGTGTGAAGCTGAAACATTACCGCGTCGATGCGGCAATGGAGATTGCAGAGGAATACCTCTCGAACGATAAGCTGAACACCATCGGGATTGTTACGATGCAGATGCTGATGCAGGCGAGCAAGGAACCGACGTGGAAACAGTATATCGAAGATCTGGATCTGACGGTCATCGGGGAAACCGAGGTGCTGGAGGCAGCAGGAATCGACCCGGAGACGCCGTCCTATGAGGAAGTGGAGACGAACGAGTTCATCGCACGCTTTTTCTGGGGACTGATTCAGAAGAAAAGCCGGATTTTCGTACTGGGCGACACTGAGGAAGAACTGCAGACACTGCAGAAATATCTGACAGAAACGTATCCCGGCATTGAGATCGGAGGCGGTGCTGTTGTCGAGACGCTGGAGGAATCCGCGTTTGACAGCCTGGTCAACGAGATCAACAGCCAGACGACGGACGTGATTGTGAGCGGCCTTGCAGGAACGCGGCAGGATCGTTTCGTTCTGGAAAACAGCAGCAAAATCAGCGCAAAAATCTGGCTGAGCCTTGGCGAGCATTCGACGCTGCAGAACGAGGCCGGTATAAAAACGAGCTGGTGGGGAACTCTGCTAAAGAAGAATACGTTCAAGCGGATGGTAACAAAATATAACAGCGAAAAGGACGGTTAAAGTTCATGAACTGGATACGGAACAAACAGCAGTGGAGAGATTATCTGCTGATTACGCTGGGAACCGCGGTCATGGCGGTTGCGACCAGCTCGATTTACGACCCGGCGGGGCTTGTTACCGGAGGATTTTCCGGTCTTGCAATCGTCATCAAACAACTGAGCCAGATGTTGTTCGGAAAAGGAGTTCCGCTCTGGGTGACGAACCTTGTGCTGAACATTCCGCTCTTTCTGTTCGGAATCCGCATGAGCCGCGATTTTCTGGTGAAAACCATCTTCGGAACCCTGATGAATACGTTCTGGATTGCCGTTCTCCCGGTGCTGCAGCTGGTGCCGGATGACAGGATGCTTTCCGCACTGTTCGGCGGCGTTCTGATGGGAGCAGGCATCGGGCTCGTCTTCATCGGAAACGGTACGACGGGCGGAACGGATATGATGGCGGCTCTGATCCAGAGAAAGCTGCGCCACTATTCCGTTGCACAGGTTATGCAGGTGCTTGATGGAATCATCGTCATCGCCGGTATTTTTGTCTTCGGTATCCACGCTTCGCTCTATGCGATCGTGGCAATCTACGTGACGACGAAAGTGACGGATGCCCTGATGGAAGGTATGAATTATGCGAAATCCGCGTTTATCATTACCGCGCATCCGGAGCAGGTAGCCGATGAGCTCATGAAAGAACTCGACCGCGGCGCGTCCGGCATCCACATAAAGGGAATGTACACGGGCGAAGAGCGTATGATGGTATTCTGTGTTGTGGGCAAAAAACAGATCCCGCAGCTCAAACAGACCGTAGGAACGATCGATCCGGACGCGTTTGTCGTTGTGTCGGATGCAAGAGAGGTCTTAGGAGAGGGCTTCCAGACGGATTTCTCCTGACCTTTTTACGTATTTTGTGGTATAAATGTTGTGTTTTCTCTTCCTTTTTTGTCTATTTTGTATTAAAATAATTATATCTGTGAGGTACTTTGCATCAGGCGCAGAACCATAGGGGTGTGGATATGCCTGGCAATGAAAGCGGGTGCAGCCGGAGACAAACTATAGGATGAAAGAGGGAAGAAAATATGATTTCAAATCAGATTTTACAGAGTACCATTGAGGGAATCAAAAATATTTCGCGTGTCGAACTCTGCGTGACTGATGTAGAAGGAAAAGTTCTGGTAACGACGTTTCCGGAGGTTGAGATCAGCCAGAATGATATTGTAACGTTTGCGCAGTCTCAGGCAGATTCCCAGACCATGAAAAATTATCAGTTTTTTAAAGTATACGATGAACACCAGCTGGAGTACGTTCTGGTTGTAAAAGGCGGAAACGATGACATTCACCTGATCGGGAAAATGGTTACCTTCCAGATTCAGGGCCTCCTTACCGCCTACAAGGAGCGCTTCGATAAAGACAACTTTATCAAGAATCTGCTGCTCGACAACCTGCTGCTGGTCGACATCTACAACAGGGCGAAGAAGTTACATATTGAAGTGGAAGCACGCCGCCTTGTATTTATTCTTGAGACAAATCCGGATAAAAACAGCGGGGCGCTGGAAAGCGTCAAGAGTCTGCTCGGTACCAAATCCGGTGACTTTATAACTGCCGTCGATGAGAAAAACATTATCATCGTCAAGGAACTTGCTCCAGGTGAGGATTATGCCCAGATGAACAAAGTGGCAGCCACCATTCTGGAAGCAGCAGGAAGAGATGAGGAGGGGAAAACCCACGTTGCTTACGGTACCATTGTCAAGGAGATCAAAGAAGTATCGCGTTCCTACAAAGAAGCCAGAATGGCGATGGACGTCGGAAAAATCTTCTCCGCTGAGAATGATATCTATGCATACAGCTCACTGGGTATCGGCCGTCTGATTTACCAGCTTCCGATCCCACTGTGCAAAATGTTCATCAAAGAGATTTTTGGCAACAAATCGCCGGATGACTTTGATGAAGAGACACTGACAACGATCAATAAATTCTTTGAAAATTCTCTGAATGTCTCGGAAACCTCGAGACAGCTTTATATACACCGAAATACCCTTGTCTATCGGCTGGATAAGCTGCAGAAGAGCACGGGACTCGATCTTAGAGTTTTTGAAGATGCGATCACATTCAAGATTGCGCTTATGGTTGTGCAGTACATGAAATACATGGAAACGCTCGATTATTAAGCGAGAACCCTTGAAGGAGGAATTGCATGATAACATTGGATAGTGTAAGTAAGAGTTACGCGAAAGGCCAGCCGGCCGTCAACAACGTATCCTTACACATCGAGAAGGGGGAATTCGTCTTTATCGTGGGAAACAGCGGTTCTGGAAAATCGACGCTGATCAAGCTCCTTTTGAAAGAACTCGAGCCCACATCCGGTACCATTAAGGTAAACGGACAGATCTTAAATAAAATGAAACGCTGGAGAGTGCCGAAATACCGCCGCGGTGTCGGCGTCGTATTCCAGGATTTCCGCCTTTTAAAAGACCGGAATGTCTATGAAAACGTAGCATTCGCACAGCGTGTCATCGAGAAACCGAACCGCGTCATCAAAAAGCGCGTGCCGGAAGTCCTGACGCTGGTCGGACTGGCAGAGAAGTACAAATCCTTCCCGAAGGAGCTTTCCGGAGGAGAGCAGCAGCGAGTTGCCGTGGCAAGAGCCATTGTCAACCGGCCTGACATTCTTCTGGCGGACGAGCCGACCGGAAACCTGGACCCGGGAAACTCCATGGAGATTATGAAGCTCCTGGAGGAAATCAACAACAGAGGAACGACCGTTCTTGTGGTAACCCACAACCGTGAGATCGTCAACTCCATGAAAAAACGCGTTATTACCATGCGAAAAGGCGTGGTAGTCAGCGATGAGAAGGAGGGCGAGTACCATGAGGTTTAGTACACTGGGCTACAGCATCAAACAGGGTGTCAAAAACATCTGGAGAAACAAGATGTTCTCGCTGGCATCCATCGCAACCATGGGAGCCTGTATCTTTCTGTTCGGTATCTTCTTTGCGGTTGTCATCAACTTTAACTACATCGTAAAAAATGCCGAGACAGACGTATCCATGACCGTCTTCTTCAACGAAGATGTGGATCAGGCGACGATCGATGAGATCGGAACGGAGATCAAGGCCAAGACCGATGTGGTCAAGGAATGTAAGTATGTTTCCGCGGATGAGACGTGGGAAAACTTTGCAAAACAGTATTTCGAAGGAAAAGAGGAATACAAGGACGGCTTTAAGCCAAACGACAACCCGCTCGCAACTTCTGCTCACTACGAGGTTTACGTATACCAGGTAGAGACGCAGGATGCACTGGCTGAGTATATCCGCTCGCTGGACGGTGTCCGTGAGGTTAAACAGGCCGAGGGTGCAACAACAACGTTGACGACGATGAACCGTGTCATTGGCTACGTTTCCATCGCGATCATCCTGATTCTTCTTGCCGTATCTGTTTTCCTGATCAGCAATACCGTCACGATCGGTATTTCGGTCCGGAAAGAGGAGATCGGTATCATGAAGCTGATCGGTGCGACGAACCTGTTTGTAAGGGCTCCGTTCCTGATCGAGGGTATCCTGATCGGTCTTGTCGGAGCAGCGATTCCGCTGGGGCTGCTGTACGTTGTATACAACAGAGTCATCAGCTACGTTATGACGGAGTTCAGCGTACTGTCGAACTTTATGGCATTCATGCCGGTATCGGCCGTATTCCGGATTCTGCTTCCGGTCGGACTCATTCTCGGTATGGGAATCGGACTTGTCGGCAGTATCTTTACGATTCGAAAACACTTGAAAGTCTGATAGGATTAGACAATATAATAAAGTAAAAATAAGTCCCGGAATCCGTCAAAAGATTCCGGGATCTTTCGATTGGGAGGCATATTTTGGAAGAACTGATGAAGGAAGAAAAAGAGGGCGTAAAAGCGGCAGAGCAGGAAAAACCGAAAAAGCGCAGAAACAGAAAGAAAAACCGAAAAAATGAGATGCGGAAGAGCTACTTTGCGGGCATGATTTCCATGCTGGCGATTGTAATGATCGTGCTTGTCGGAACAACGTTTCTTTGGCCGGGAAGCAGTGCGGACCACCCCGGCGGCTTCTGGGCGTGGCGGAAGACGGCGGCGATCAAAGCGATGATCAGCCAGCTTTACGCGGGCGATGTGGATGACACAGAGCTGTCGGATGCGATGTATAAAGGGCTGATCAGCGGCCTCGGCGACAAGTATTCTACGTATTACACGAAAGAGGAATACGAAGCGATCAAGACAGCGCAGGAGGGTTACTATCAGGGCATCGGTGTTACGGTGACGCTGGACGGCGATAAGCTGCAGGTCACCGGCGTACAGGACGATACCCCGGCGGCGAAGGCCGGTATTCAGGCGGATGACCGCATTGTGAAGATTGACGGGCAGACACTCGAAGGCTTAAGCCTCAACGATGCGGTCGGTCTTCTGAAAAACAGCGAGAACGACACCGTGACGCTTTCCATCGAGCGGGAAGGCGAGGCGGATCTGATTGAAACGGAAGTCACAAAAGAGAAGCTTGCGGCGATTGTGGCAGACGGTAAAATGCTGGACGACAAGATCGGCTATCTGGCCATCAGCGAGTTTACAGGGCTTACCCCCGAGCAGTTCCAGAAAGTATACCAGTCACTGCAGGATCAGGGCATGGAACGCCTGATCATCGATCTGCGCGGCAATCCGGGCGGCCTCGTGACGGCAGTCTGTGACACCCTGCGCCAGATCCTGCCGGAGGGACTCATCGTGTATACCGAGGATAAAAATGGAAAACGGGAAGAGTATACCTGCGACGGCGATACCCCGATCTCGATTCCACTCGTTGTGCTGGTCAATGAAAATACGGCAAGTGCGGCAGAAATCTTCACGGGAGCAGTCAAAGATTACGGCATCGGAACGATTGTCGGAACGACGACATTCGGAAAAGGCATTGTCCAGAATACATTCCAGCTCTCGGACGGCAGCGTGGTGAAACTGACGATTGCCCATTATTACACGCCGCTCGGAAACGACATCCACAAGGTCGGCATTACGCCGGATGTCGAGGTGGAGCTGCCGGATGACGCGACGAGCGATGTGCAGCTCGAAAAAGCGTTGGAAGTTGTCAAAGGACTGGAAAGTGCGGAATAAAATAAGAATTTTCACAGAAAAGCAGGAAAAAGGTAGGAAAAAAAGCACGAACGTGTTATCTTAGTAGAGGAGCCGAAAACAGATCTTGGCAGGCTCTAAAAGAAAGTGAGGAAAGACAGATGAACTTTACAGAAAGAAGAAAACAGGTTTTTGATAAAATGGACCAGGATTCCGCACTGCTTTTGTTTTCCGGAATCGAGCTGCATGTCAGCGCAGACGAATATCTGCCGTTTGAAGCAAACCGCAACTTTTTCTATCTGACCGGCCTTCGCAGAGATCACATGATCCTGATGATGAAAAAGACCGCAAAAGAGGAGAAATCCATTCTGTTTATCGAGGAAGCGGATCTGAACCAGGAGAGATGGTTTGGAAGAAAAGTAACCGTATCCGAGGCACAGGAGATCACCGGAATCGATGACGTTCGTTTCCTGGATTCCTTTGAGGGCATGGTAAACCGTCTGATGGCACGCGAGGACATCGGAACCCTGTATTTCGACTGCTACCGCTATCAGGTCGAGGATCTGCCGGATTACAACATGGTAAAGGCAGAGGAGTTCGCAAAGAAATTTCCAGGCAGACCGATTAAAAACATTGCTCCTGTCATCGCAGCACTGCGGATGCAGAAAGATGAGGATGAGATCGCTCTCGTCCGCCAGGCAATCAAGATCACCGACGACGCGCTGAAATTCGTGATGAAGAATCTGAAACCGGGCTGCACCGAGTATCAGGCACAGGCTGATTTCGAGTACAAGATTTTCCACGAGGGAGCAGACGGAACCGCATTCCCGACGATCGCAGGAAGCGGTGCAAACGGAACGATGCTGCACTACGACACCAACCGTGACGTGTGCGAGGATGAGACCCTGCTTCTGATGGACCTCGGAGCAAAATTCAAGGGCTACTGCGCAGATATCACCAGAACGTATCCAGTCAACGGAAAATATACGGACCGTCAGAGACAGGTTTACGACGTTGTTCTGGCAGCAAACCGCGCCGTTGCAAAAGCAGCAAAACCGGGTATGACATTAAAAGAGCTCGACGATATCGCAAAGGATGTTCTCGGCGAGGGCTGTGTGAAACTTGGCCTGATCGAGAAGAAAGAGGATGTCGGAACCTATTACATGCACGGCGTTTCCCATCACCTCGGCATCGATGTACACGATGTGACCGCGGCATGGAATGATAAGCTGCGTCCGGGTGCCATTATTACCGACGAACCGGGTCTGTATATTGACGAATGGGAAATCGGTATCCGGATTGAGGACGATATTCTGATTACAGAAAACGGCAGCGAGGTTCTTTCTGAAGCCGTGATGCGTGATCCGGATCAGATTGAAGCGTTTATGCAGGAAAAGTAAAAAAATGACATCGGAAGATGCCAAACCGAAACAAAGCCCAAAGAAAAGAGGCGCAAAAAATCCTGAAAATTTTCCGGAAAAGCAGGAAAAGGTCAGGAACAGATGAAAAGGAGAAAACAAGATGAAAATTGCAGTCACATACGATAACGGGAATATTTTCCAGCACTTTGGAAAAACAGAGAACTTTAAAGTTTATGAAGTAGAAGACAATAAAGTGGTTTCCAGCGAAGTGATCGGATCCAACGGAACCGGCCACGGCGCACTGGCAGGCCTTCTTTCCGAGCAGGGCGTGGATGTTCTGATCTGCGGCGGCATTGGCGGCGGAGCACAGGCGGCACTTGCCGAGGCAGGCGTGGAACTTTGCTCCGGAGCGGAAGGAGATGTGGATGCAGCAGTTGAAG
>OLQL01002426.1_pt1 | contig 12836 bp, 10 predicted proteins | sample 1672971 | NCBI WGS metagenome assembly OLQL01 (sample SAMEA3136742, study PRJEB25190) | human gut metagenome | biome: human gut; feature: human-associated habitat; material: faeces | place: Austria | collected 2013
GAAGTGATTCACAGGGGGGATGAAGAGTAATGGCAGCGAGAAGAGGAGGCTTAGGCAAGGGTCTGGATTCCCTGATTTCACCGGGACATTCGGCCAAAGCAGAAGCAAAAGAAAAACCGGCAAAACCGGAGGTCAAAGTAGTCGAGAAGGTTGTTGAAAAAGTTGTCGAAAAACCAGTCGAGATGAAACTGAAAATCTCCGAAATTGAACCGAACCGCGAACAGCCGCGAAAATCCTTTGACGAGGACGGCCTGATCGAACTTTCGGAATCCATCAAGCAGTTCGGAGTTCTGCAGCCGATTCTGGTGCAGAAAAAAGATGATTATTATGAGATCATCGCAGGGGAACGGAGATGGAGGGCTGCAAAGCTTGCCGAAATCAAAGAAGTACCGGTCATCATCAAAGATTTTACCGAGCAGGAAGTTGTCGAGATTTCCCTGATTGAAAATATTCAGCGGGAAGACTTAAATCCAATAGAGGAAGCGATGGCCTATAAGCGTCTGATCGACGAATTTAAGCTGAAACAGGATAATATTGCAGAACGCGTTTCTAAGAGCAGAACTGCAGTGACTAATTCCCTTCGCCTTTTGAAATTGGATGAAAGAGTTCAGCAGATGCTGATTGATGAGATGATTTCAGCTGGGCATGCTCGTGCAATTCTTGCGATTACAGACAAGGATAAGCAGGCAAGTGTGGCAATGAAGATTTTTGATGAGAAATTAAGTGTTCGAGAGACTGAAAAACTGGTAAAACATATTGTGGAGCCACCGAAGAAAACTCAGAAAACAGTAAATACAGCTGAAGATGCGATTTACGAGAGTCTTGAAGAGAAAATGAAGGGAATCGTGGGAACTCGGGTTTTTATACACAGAAAGAAAAATAATAAAGGTAAAATTGAAATTGAATATTATTCCAGAGATGAACTGGAAAGAATCATTGAGTTGTTTGAATCAATAAGATAAGGAGAGTGCATGAGCAGTATTTTTGACAGCCTGGGAATCGACCCGGGTATCATTATTATTTTACTGCTGATTCTGACCATCGTTCTGGCGGTGAATGTATTCAGCAGCAAAATGAGGCTTAGCCGTTTGGAACGTAAATACAAAATGTTCATGAAAGGCAGTGACGCACAATCTCTTGAGAAAGTTTTTGTACGAAAATTCGCTCAGATTGACCGCCTTTATGAAGCAAAAGAGGATCATGAGCACGACATCAGCTTTATCAAACATCATTTGGAATCTATGTTCAGCAAATATGGCGTTGAAAAGTATGATGCGTTCGATGATGTAGGCGGAAAACTTAGTTTTGCACTGGCTTTGTTGGATCAGGATAATTCCGGAGTAATTTTGAATGCAGTACACAGCAGAGATAATTGCTTCCTTTATCTGAAAGAAATTGTAAAGGGAGAGTCCTATGTAATGTTGAGCCAGGAAGAACTTGAAGCCCTTAGAAAAGCTGTAAATTTTGGCTTGGAAAATATTGAAAAAGATGAGTAAATTGATTGCTGCGAACAGTTGGTAAAAAATGAATATAAGTCATAAAAAACAGCAAAAAATGACAAAATTGTTATAAAAAATAAATAGCAATGACAATATTGTTATAAAACGAAAAATAAAACAGATACTTGCCACAAAAAGAGATATGGAAAAATAAAACAGATACTTGCTGTAAAAATAAAGTATCAGTACAGGAGGAAGACATGTTAGACATCAAATTTGTGAGAGAGAACCCGGAAATCGTAAAGCAGAACATCCGCAATAAATTCCAGGATAGCAAACTGGAGCTGGTTGACAAGGTTCTGGAGTTGGATAAGGAAAACCGCGAGATCAAACAGGAAGTAGAAGCTCTTCGTGCAGAGAGAAATAAAATTTCCAAACAGATTGGTGCTCTTATGGGCCAGGGAAAGAAGGATGAAGCAGAGGAAGTTAAGAAACAGGTTGCAGCTTCCGGTGAGCGTATTGAGGAACTTTCCAAGAGAGAGAAAGAAGTTGAGGAAGAGCTTCTGAAGGATATGATGGTAATCCCGAATATCATTGACCCATCTGTACCGATTGGTAAAGATGACAGCGAGAACGTTGAGATTGAGAAATTTGGTGAGCCTGTTGTTCCGGATTTCGAAGTTCCGTATCATACAGAAATCATGGAAGCTTTTGATGGAATCGACCTTGATAGCGCAAGACGTGTTGCTGGTAATGGTTTCTATTATCTGATGGGTGATATCGCAAGACTTCATTCTGCTGTTATTGCATATGCACGTGATTTCATGATTAACAGAGGATTCACATACTGTGTACCGCCGTTCATGATCAGAAGTAACGTTGTTACAGGTGTTATGAGCTTCGCTGAGATGGATGCCATGATGTACAAGATCGAAGGTGAGGATCTGTACCTGATCGGAACCAGTGAGCATTCTATGATTGGTAAATTTATTGACCAGATCATTCCGGAAGAGGAGCTTCCAAAAACTCTTACAAGTTATTCTCCATGCTTCCGTAAAGAGAAAGGTGCTCATGGACTTGAAGAGAGAGGCGTTTACCGTATCCACCAGTTTGAGAAGCAGGAGATGATCGTAGTTTGCAATCCAGAGGACAGCAAGATGTGGTTTGACAAACTGTGGCAGAACACTGTTGATCTGTTTCGTTCCCTGGATATTCCGGTTCGTACACTGGAATGCTGCTCTGGCGACCTGGCAGACCTGAAGGTGAAATCTCTGGATGTTGAAGCATGGTCTCCAAGACAGAAGAAATACTTTGAGGTAGGAAGCTGTTCCAACCTTGGTGATGCACAGGCACGTCGTCTGAAAATCCGTGTAAACGGAAAAGATGGCAAGAAATATCTTGCTCATACTCTTAATAACACAGTTGTTGCTCCGCCAAGAATGCTGATCGCGTTCCTTGAGAATAACCTGAACGCAGATGGAAGCGTAAATATTCCAGTTGCCCTTCAGCCATACATGGGTGGAATGACAAAAATCGAGAAAAAGTCCAAATAATTGGACTTAAAAACAAAATGGTATAAAAATACCAAAAATGGGACTTTGATCTGAAAAATAGTAATAGATAAAAAGTAAATGATCTGAAAATAGTAATAGTCAAAAGTAAAATATCAGATGGTCCGGAGAATATCTGAAAAGTTGTTTGATTTGCAATAAGACTGCTTAACAGGGAGGTGATAATGTGCATAGTTATTTAAGAACTGTTGGCTTTTCAAAGGTAAAGTCACGTAAAGAAATGCAGGAAATCATTCAGGATGTGATAAATACTTACGATGAGAAAATTGCAGTGGAGAATCATCCAGATGGAGTTTTTATACAATATTCCAAGAATTATGGCTGTGACTGTGGAATAACAGTCTGTGGACAGTATGATGAAGACAATGAGTTTCACGTAGAATATTCATTTCCGTTTTTTCGCGGCACAGGAATCACCTCTCAGGAGAGTGTAGTCGTGGAGAGACACGCAGAAAAAGAGTCTTACGCAGGGGCGTGTGATGACATGCGCCTTGGCGTGACTTTGATCTTTTATCTTCAGAATCCTGCAGAATATATGCTGGAGAAGTATAAGGGGAATATGCGTGAAGGACAGCCACTGACGATTACAGGACTGGCAAGAGAAGGGAAGATCCTTTTTCCGGTTCAGAAAGATAAAGAAGCTGTAAAAGTAGAGCGGGAGCTGACAAAAAACCGCAATAATCTGATCGCGGCTGCCAGAAATGGTGATGAAGAAGCCATGGAAGACCTTACAATGGAAGATATGGATATGTATTCCATGATTTCTGAGCGTATTGTTACAGATGATGTGCTGACAATTGTGGATACCTGTTTTATGCCTCATGGAATTGAATGTGACCAGTATAGTGTGATGGGCGAAATCGTGGATTTTGTGAATTTTAAGAACATTCTCACTGGTGAGAAACTGTGCCAGATGACTATCGAGTGCAATGATATCCAGTTCGATGTGTGTATAAACTGTGCGGATCTGCTGGGAGAACCAGCTGTGGGACGCAGATTTAAGGGGCTGATTTGGCTGCAGGGGCAGCTGCATTTTTAGACGAATCTTTAGATTCATATTTATAGACTAATTTAAGTTAAGTTATAAAACACAATCTCAAAGTTAATAAAAAAGCTCTTGACAACTTCGAAAAAAGCTCCTATAATGCAGAACCATCAAAAAGCAAACGAAACTACAAAGGCGTAGAACACTTCAATGTGTCTGCGCCTTTTTCAGACTAAAAAACAATTTTTTTACGAGGCGGAAATTAACTATGAAAAAATTGAAAACAATTTTAATGGGACTGAGAACTAATCTTGGTGCAACACAGGTATTGGTAGATGATAAGTGAAAAATGGGACGAAAAAGTAATTGAGCTGGCAAAAAGTCTGATAAACTGTCAGAGCTATTCAGGACACGAGGATAAAGCGGCGGAAGCTTTAAAGGCGTATATGAAAGAGACCGGTGTTTTCGATGAGATAGAAACTGACTGCTACGGAAATGTGATCGGTCATATTAAAGGAAAAAATCCTGGTTCGAAAGTCCTGTTTGATGGACATATAGACACGGTTCCAGTTGGAAATTTAAAGGATTGGAAACATGATCCATTTCATGCAGTTGTTGAAGATGGAAAGCTTTATGGCAGAGGAGCTGCTGATATGAAAGGTGCGGTAGCTGCATTTACAGTTGCTGCGCATAGATATGCGGTGGAAAATGAAAAAAATTTTGCCGGAGATGTATATGTGGCAGGTGTTGTGCATGAAGAATGCTTCGAAGGTGTTGCCGCGCGAAAAATAAGTGAGAAAGTGAAAACGGATTATGTGGTAATTGGTGAAGCTTCTGAAATGAATTTGAAGGTAGGCCAGCGTGGCCGTGCGGAAATTGTGGTTGAGACCTTTGGTGTACCGGCACATTCAGCAAACCCGGAAAAGGGCGTAAATGCAGTATATAAAATGTGTGAGGCCATTCAGGCTATCCGCAAGATCGAACCGCCTGTCCAGGATAAACTGGGAAAAGGAATCCTGGAGCTGACAGACGTAAAATCTTCCCCATATCCAGGAGCCTCCGTTGTTCCGGAATACTGCCGTGCAACCTATGACCGCAGACTTCTGGTAGGTGAAACCAAGGAAAGCGTGCTTCAGCCAATCATTGAAAAAATGGAAGAGCTGAAGAAAAAGGATCCGCAGTTTTCCTATAAGGTTTCTTATGCAGTGGGAAAAGAGGAATGCTACACCGGAGAAAAAATCCAGGGAGAACGTTTTTTCCCAGGCTGGCTGTTTGGCGCAGAAGAGGAGTGGGTGGCAAAAATAAAATCCGAACTGGAAAAAGAGGGTTTTTCTCCAGAGGTAACTACCTACAATTTCTGTACAAATGGAAGTCATTATGCAGGAGAAGCAGGCATCCGTACTATTGGAATGGGACCTGCAAGGGAAAATCTGGCGCATACCATTGATGAATATGCGGAGGTGGAAGATCTGACAAATGTATTCAGATGTTATGTGGGGATTATGAAGGCGTTGTTGGGATGATGTATAGCTTTCGGTAAAGTGAAGAAATAATGTGAAAATGATAGAAAAGGCATTCTTTTTTGAGTATACTATTACTTGGAAGGGAGTGCTTTTTTATGATTATTGATAGGCTTTCGGTGTTTGTGAAATGGAAATTTTGGAAGCAGTTGAAAAAAGATAGCCTACAAAAAGAAGCAGCTAAAAAATGAAAAATAGAAAGAACAACTGGATAAAAATAGTTATCCAACTACTGTCGTTTATCTTAACCCCAGAACTGTTCGTAACAGGATTTACAGCTATTGGAGATATCTTTTCCCAGATCTATGCTGGAAGTATTTCCTGGGAGAGTGTCAGGTATTCGGTGTATGTACTAATCGCGACAGTGCCAGGAAGTGTACTGGTGGGGAGATTTTTTTGCGGATTTTTCTGCAGCTTTGGAGCTGTGCAGGATTTCTTGTGGTTTGCAGCGCGGAAGCTGGGAAAAGGCAGCTGGAGGCGGAACAGAAATCCAGAAATATACAAGAAAGCTGACAGAGTTCTGAAACTGGCAAAATATGGAGTACTTGTTTATTTTGTAATATTTATATGGAGTGGTGTTTTGACCTGGAAAAAGCAAGGTCCGTGGGAAATATTTGGCCAGTATATTGTGCCTGGACATTGGCCGGGAGTGAAGCCTTTGTGCTCGGTGGGGGGAATTTTACTCTTGGTGATTTTGACAGGATCAGTGTTGGTAAAGAGATTCTTTTGCAGATATTTCTGTCCAATGGGAGCGGTGTATGCACTGATTTCCAGAGGTGCATTTTTGAAAATCGAAAAGCTCGGACGAGAATGCAGTGCCTGTTCTTTGTGTACTGCGAAATGCAGCATGGGAATTGATTTTACGAAAAAGGAACAAGTTACAGGTGGAGAGTGCATTGCGTGCCAGCAGTGCATTAGCTGGTGCCCGAAAGGAAATGTGCATTTTGGAATTAAATATGGAATGGTGATCGGAGTATTGCTCACGTGTGTGATGATTGGGGCTTCCCAGCTCCTTACGGCGAGAAGCTATACGAAGGATAGAAATATAGCAGGCGGTGTTGTTGAAGGTTTCAGATATAAAGACGGTACTTATACTGGAACAGGTGAGGGCTATCGTGGAGCGATACGTGTCACTGTAAGTGTGGCGGACGGAAAAATAACCAGTCTTACACTGGATAGTTATGAGGATGACAAGTCTTATATGGAAAAAGCGAAAGCTGAAATCTTTTCTGCAATAATCGGACAGCAGAATACGAATGCAGATACCGTATCCGGTGCTACATATAGCAGTAAGGGGCTGATTCAGGCTGTACAGAATGCTTTGAAGGAGGCAGGAACTTCAGAGACTGCGGAGAATGGTTCTGATGATAAAGCTGCGGACAAGGCTGAATTTATTTCTGCAGGCCGCTTCCGGAACCTTGTCGATGGCGTATATACAGGATCTGCCGATGCTTTTCGTGGTGATGTAGAAGTTCAGGTTACTGTGGAAAATCAGCAGGTAACGGATATTTCCATCTTCTCATACTGTGACACAGAAGAATATTTTTTTAAAGCTGCGCCAGTTGTAATTGAAGAGATGAAAGAGGAACAAAGTCTGAACATTGATGCTGTCAGCGGAGCCACATACAGCAGCAACGGAATTATTCATGCCGTGGCAAATGCATTGGAGATTCCCGAAGATCAATATGCCGAACGTCCTGGCCGGAATCTGGCTGCCAAGAAGAAAAGCCATGGACATATTGTAAAACATGTAATAGAAAACCAGGAAGAGTATGAAAAGAAGGTTAAGGAGTATGAAAAATAGATAACAGAAATCAGAAACGGAGGATGCAGACTGGGAATCGTGAAGAATAGACATTGACATCCCTTATACAGCAGGCATATAATATATCAGATATACACAAAAAATATATGAAAAAATACAAAATATCTGGTAACTATTCAATATCTACGTTCCAAGCGTTATAATTTGGGGTATAAGTACTGGGGAAAAAATGAGACGAACGAAAGCATATCGGTTGATTTTTGTGGGAGTGGCATCTGTTCTGCTGGGAGGCTGCTCGGGGAGTTCGAAGGCAAACATGGAGGAGGCAGCAGAGCAGCACGCTGTGGTGGACTATACCTGTATTTCCAATCCGGAAAGCGATAAGAAAATATATGTTATTCTGAAAAATTATCATGGTGCTTACTGGGAGAAGGTAATAGATGGTATAACAGAAGCTGCAAAAAAACTGGATGAAGCGGTTTATCTTGGCGGAATTGATAACGAAACTGACATTTCCGGCCAGATTGACCTGATGAACCAGGCTATGGAGCAAGGCGCTGACGGAATCCTGCTGGCTCCGGCAGATTCCAATTCACTGGCAGACGGCTGTCAGAAGGTACGGGAAAAGGATATTCCGGTAGTACTTATTGATTCTTCTATTAACAGCAGCGAATTTGACGCCTGTTACATGACAGATAATATAGATGCCGGAGAAATGGCAGCGAAAGAAATGCTGGAGCTGCTGTATGATGCAGGGAATTCACCGACAGACCCACTGGAAGTGGGAATCCAGTTGTCATCGGATAGTTCACAGGCAATGGTAAATCGTGTTTCCGGATTCCTGAATTTCTGGGCGGGCAATGCACCGGAGCAGTGGGAAATCATTCAGGATATAAGAGTTAATGGCGGTGATACGAAAAAGGCACAATCGGATGCTTCTGCATTATTGAGAGAAAATGCAGATATAAAGGGCTTTTTCGGTTGTAACAACACATCTACTGTTGGCATTGTAAATACTCTTTTGAAGGAAGAAAGAACAGATGTGGTGCTGGTTGGTTTTGACCTGGCGGACGAAACGAAACAGATGCTTCAGAATCCGGAGTATCATGCAGTGACTGTGCTGCAGAAACAGGATCAGATGGGATATCTGGGAATGCTTTCCCTGAATTCTCTTATAAAGGGAGAAAAATCAGAGCAGAAGTATTTTGATACCGGAGTCATTATGGTTGATTCTGATTACCTTATGGAGAATGCTGTCTCATGAAAGATCGAAGAAAAAATAAAAGAAAAAGAAAAGTCCTGCTGGCTTTGTATCTGGTAGTCTGCCTTGTCATTATCGTGGCGGCATACTTTCACCTGAGCAGAATTGCGCGGAATTTCAATACAGAGCATCTGGAGCTGATCACAGGCCTGTACGCGGAAAAGATGAATGATTCTATGGAATATCTTCAGAACTATGTACAGGAAGATATAAAGATGATCCGGTCTATGGAAAATGCCCAACCGGAGGAAATCCTGGAACAGCTGGAGAAAAATCTTGACAAGACTGTTTTCGGTGATATTGGTTTTATTATGAATGATGGCGAAATTTATGGCAGCAGCAGCTGCGCTGTTTCCGATATCAAAAAGAAGAAGCTGGATGAGGCGGCGTTGGCTTCAGATACTTCTTTTAACTCGGATCCTTACCAGTCCAGCAGAACTGGAAATATGACCATGACTGTTTTTGTGCCAGTAGGGGATACTTCACTGGTTCATACACTTTATGTGTCGATTATGATTGAAAATCTCAGACAGCTGGGTGAGTATGAGCTGCTTCAGGGCAAGATCAGTATTCACCTGTTAAAGGCCGATTCAGAAAATTTTATTACCTGTGTCAGTGACAATTCCGGCCCGTCTGGCAGTTGGAACAATCTTTTACTTCAGCAGAAGTATTTCCAGTATGATGCAGGTTATTCCTACAACCAGTGGATAAAGGACATGCGTTCCGGAAAGAAGGATGGGAGATTTTCCGCTATTATCAGAGGAGAGGAATCTACAATTTCCTATAGGAGTATTTCTGTTATGCCAGGCTGGTATGTGATCGTTGAATTGACAAATAAGAATATTTCTGATATTACTCAGCAGTTTTCCGCCTGGGGCGGAGTATATGGAAGTGTTCTGGTAGGCTTCACGATGCTGTACATGCTGACCCTTGTGCTGCTGGAGAAAAAAGATAAGAAAATGTACATGGGATTGTCTACTACAGATCCTCTTACCGGAATTCTGAACCGCAGAGCTTTTCAGATTGCCGTGGAAGAAGAATTGCGTAAAAAAACGCCAGGCATCTTCATCTTTATTGATGTAGATAATTTTAAAATTTATAATGATACTTACGGTCATAATAATGGAGACTTCTGCCTGAAGCATTTTGCGAAAACTATGAAAAGCTGTTTCCCGGAGGATAGCATAATCGGCAGGTATGGCGGTGATGAATTTGTGGTTTACCTGAAGAATCTTACAGGGGAAATGGCGCAGACTTATATGGAAAAGTTTCAGAGGATGATTTCCCAGCTTACACTGTCTACAGGAGAGGCTGTAGAGCTTTCAGCCAGCGCAGGCGGAGCTGCATTCCCGGAACAGGGAGAAGACGTTATGTCTCTTTGCAGAAATGCCGATACGGCTTTGTATAAGGTGAAACAGAATGGGAAGGCTGATTTTAAAATGAAAGGAATGTAAATGAAAGGATCCCTGTAAGGACGAGGCTTGTTAGCCTTCTACCTTGCGAGGGATCCTTTTTTACTTGATAAATGCATCCTGTGGAAATATTAATTCACGTTTGCCGGATCACTCTCTGTAATGGCTGGTGCCGTCCAGGTGTCCAGTGAATCCACATCCTACACGATTGGTATAGTTATTTACGAAAACATGTTTTTCTACATAAAAATTTTATGGCTCGATAATATTAAAATATTTATACTCTGAGGTAACCGTAATTGCATCCATTAATCGTGTCAGGCAGGTCTCATCACCCTCCTGCTGGATCAAAGCTGCAACATTTTCCGCGTTTTTCTGAATAATAGACAGCAGTCCGGCACGTTTGGTAGTCCATGTCACATCAGCATCCGCATCCTGTGTATCTTTCTGATAAAGAAGTACGCCATTTTTCACGCGGAGTACATAATTACCTTCCGGCAATATAAGATTTGCTGTAAACGTCAGATCCGGAACCTTCGTTGTATCTACAAGAATTCCCAGATAATCCAAAATCATTTCAGGTGTCATATGTAAAATAACATCACCGTTACCATTGCCTCGCGTTGCATCATCGGTATTTGTACCATTTCGCAGCTCCTGTGCCGCACAAAGGTAAGCACTGCGCCATGGACCGGATTCTGCCTGATACCCCAATTGCTCTAATGCATCTGCACAAAGATAACGTGCATCCATATTTTCCGGATCAGCAAAAACCAGCGTATTGGTGATCTGGGCAACCCACTGATATTCTCCCTTTGCAAAATCTTCTTTTGCTTTTTCAAGAACCGCATCTGTGTCACCGAAATATTCTACCAGCTTTTGTGCATAATCCGATGGTGTAAGTTCAGCAAGATGGACAGGATTACCGTCATACCATCCCATGTATTTCTCATATACTGCCTTCGAATTATGAGAAACTGTGCCATAATACTGACGGGTATACCAGACTTTCTCCAACTCCTTGGGAAGCTGGATCATATTAGCAATCTCTGTCTCCGTATAACCTTCATTAATGTAAAGCAATGTCTGGTCGTTAATAAACTTATACACAGCTGCAGTATTGGTCATATATTCCTGAATAATATCCTTTCCCCAATGTGGCCAGTTATGAGACTGGAATACTACATCTGCTTGATCACCATAAAGTGCCAGAGATTCCATAATGTACTCTGCCCATGCGTTTCCGTCACGTACCTGGGCTCCGCGGAGTGTATACAGATTGTGGAGTGTTCCTGTACAGTTTTCAGCCATCCACAAAGCATTTTTCGATCCAATCCAGAAGTTCATCTCTGCCGGTGCTTCGGTACCCGGAGTAAGCTGAAATTCAATTTCCACTCCATCAATAGTATGCTTCTCACCGGTTTCTGTGATTTCAAGTGTAGGAGAAATATAACTTGTACTGCCCCTAGACTGCCCCATGCCAATACCAATGGCAAGAGCTCCTGTTTCACTGGCCTCAAGCATGGTTCCATACTGATAGCTTGCTCTGCGCCCCATGGCAGTACCTGCATAAATATTTTCGCTGACAGCATGCTTCTCAAAGCCCTCCGGTGCGATTACCTGCACATCACCGGATTGTACATCTTCTTCTGAAATAATTCCCCTGACTCCACCGAAATGATCAACATGGGAATGGCTGTAAATCACTGCCTTTACAGGAAAAGTGCCCAGATTCTCTTCTACCAGGGAAAAAGCTGCTGCCGCACATTCCATGCTCATCAGTGGATCTACTACAATCCATCCCGTATCACCTTTTATGAAGGTGATATTTGACATATCATAGCCACGCACCTGATAGATTCCATCGGTTACTTCAAAAAGACCATAAATATGATTCAGCTGTGTATCTCTCCAAAGACTTGGATTCGCTGTATCCGGAGCGTCCTGATCCAGAAAAGCATATGCCGTCTGACTCCATACAAGCTTCCCGTTCTCATCATAAATATCCAGAGTGTCCGGAGAAGCTATAAGACCCTTTGTAGCATTTTCAAACTCCTCAGTATCCTCGAAATCCAGCAATGCATAAACTTCCTGATTTGCATCAATGGTATACTGGGTGGCTGGTTTGCTTTCTGCTGTTAATTCTGATGCGGCAATTGCGGTGGAACTGCCACAGACAGCCATAGTAAGTGCCAATGCAGCGGTAGTCAAAGTAACTGCTTTTTTTCTTTTCATGATACGTTTTCCCCCTTGTTCTGCAAAAAATTCAGATATTTTCTGCTGTAAATCTTAATTGCTTGCAAAAAACAATATCTAATAAAAATATAGCATGAATGTATCAGGGGAACAATCGAATTATAGAGAAATAACGTTTCTATTGCGGTAAATCAACCTAATAAGCGGTAAAACGACATTTGTTATTTAGAGGAATTACTTTTCATGGAAACTTCAACCAATCTGACCAGATGATTTTCTTCACTTATAGATTTCATTTTGTCTGCATTAAACAAAATGCATCCACAGTGTCCCGGAAATGTAGGAAAACATATAATTTTCAGATTCGTATCTATTTCAGGACTATAATCCATGATTTCCAGTGTTTCACCATACAAGGTGGCGCGTTCATAAACATGAAGCCATTTTGCGTCCATATTGGAAAAAAGACTGGAAAAGGAACTTCCGATCATCTTGTCTAAGGGCTGCTTTTCCAGGGCAGCTAACGCTTCATTCCCATAGCGGAAGATCCAGTCCACTGCCTTTTTTTCTTCATTGAATACCATTTCTATATCCGTGAATGCAAAAGGGAGAGCATCACATATTTTATAATATTTGCGATATTCTTCTGCCGCTGACAGCAGAAGAATATCGCAAATATTTTATAAT
>OLQL01002431.1_pt1 | contig 12810 bp, 9 predicted proteins | sample 1672971 | NCBI WGS metagenome assembly OLQL01 (sample SAMEA3136742, study PRJEB25190) | human gut metagenome | biome: human gut; feature: human-associated habitat; material: faeces | place: Austria | collected 2013
TTCCGGTGGCGCGGGGCTTACAGGTAACCTTGGCACGATTTACACCGGCGCCTCCTCGTCAGCCTGATGGTGATGGGACTTCTGAACAATGCCCTTGGGGGAATTACTTCCGAGGATCTTGACTATAGCAAATTCCTGGATATGGTAAACAACGATGAAGTGCAGGAAGTTGTCTTGAAATCGGGAACACTGACCGTAACGCCGAAAGACCAGAAATCGGAGGGAATCACCTATCAGGTAACGATGATGGGAGATGAGCAGGAGCTGGTCGATCTGTTACAGGAGAAAGGCATTACGTACCACAAAGATCCGCCGGATTCTACCGGAACGATCATTTACACATTGCTGACCGTCATTCTGCCGGTTGTGATGCTTGTCGCTGTCATGGTATGGGTGATGCGCAGCATGAACAAAGGCGGCGGAGTCATGGGCGTAGGAAAGAGCAGAGCAAAGGCCTACGTACAGAAAGAAACCGGCGTGACATTCCGCGATGTTGCGGGACAGGACGAGGCAAAAGAATCGCTCCAGGAGGTTGTGGATTTCCTGCATAACCCTGGAAAATACACGACAATCGGTGCAAAACTTCCGAAAGGAGCACTTCTTGTAGGCCCTCCTGGAACCGGAAAAACACTGCTTGCCAAAGCCGTAGCCGGTGAGGCGCACGTACCGTTTTTCTCGATGTCCGCTTCGGAATTTGTCGAGATGTTCGTCGGTGTCGGTGCATCGCGTGTGCGTGACCTGTTTGAGGAAGCAAAGAAAAACGCACCGTGCATCATCTTTATCGATGAGATCGATGCGATCGGAAAGAGCCGTGACAACAGCTACAACAGCAACGACGAGCGGGAGCAGACGTTAAACCAGCTCCTCGCCGAGATGGACGGATTCGACAGCTCCAAGGGTATTCTGATCCTTGCGGCCACAAACCGCCCGGAGGTTCTTGACCCGGCGCTGCTGCGTCTAGGCCGTTTTGACCGCCGGATTATCGTAGAAAGACCGGACCTGAAAGGCCGTGTGGAAATCCTGAAAGTACACGCCAAGAACGTATCGCTCGATGAGACGGTTGATCTCGACGGCATCGCACTTGCGACATCGGGAGCCGTTGGTTCTGATCTTGCAAATATGATCAACGAGGCAGCGATTCTTGCGGTCAAGAACGGAAGAAAAGCCGTTTCCCAGAAGGATCTTCTCGAGGCAGTCGAGGTTGTCCTCGTCGGAAAAGAGAAGAAGGACCGCATCTTAAGCCAGGAAGAGCGAAAGATCGTTTCCTACCACGAGGTAGGCCACGCACTTGTTACTGCACTGCAGAAGGATTCCGAGCCGGTACAGAAAATCACGATTGTGCCGCGTACGATGGGTGCGCTCGGCTACGTCATGCAGGTGCCGGAGGAGGAGAAATACCTCAACACGAAGAGCGAACTCGAGGCGATGATCGTCGAGTGCCTCGGTGGAAGAGCGGCAGAGGAGATCGTATTCGGCAATGTGACAACGGGAGCTTCGAATGATATCGAGAAAGCGACGAAGATTGTCCGCGCGATGATCACGCAGTACGGTATGTCGGAGAAATTCGGTCTGATCGGTCTTGCGACCCAGCAGAATCAGTACCTCGACGGAAGAATGGTCTTAAACTGCGGCGATGCCACAGCAACCGAAATTGACCACGAGGTCATGAAGATCCTGAAAGAGTCGTATGAGCAGGCAAAAGAACTTCTGGCAGCTAACCGCGATGCGATGGATGAAATCGCAGCTTACCTGATCCAGAAAGAGACGATCACCGGAAAAGAATTTATGGAGATTTTTCATCAGGTGATTGCAAAACGGAATGGAAATGCGGAAGAAGCGGTTGAAAATCCAGAAATATAAAAAGAAAGCGAAAAGGCCCGGCGGGAGCAGAGAAAACGATCTCTGCACGCTGGGCATTTTCAACATTACAGTCCCAAAAAGAGGAGGGTCATATGGCGTTTGATATCCAGGAAGAACTGAAAAAACTGCCGGGGAAACCCGGCGTCTATCTGATGCACGACGCGGACGATACAATTATCTACGTAGGAAAGGCGATTTCGCTGAAAAACCGTGTCCGCCAGTATTTCCAGACGAGCCGCAACAAAGGGCCGAAGATTGAGCGGATGGTCACGCATATCGCCCGCTTTGAGTATATTGTGACGGATTCCGAACTGGAGGCGCTCGTGCTGGAGTGCAACCTTATCAAAGAGCACCGTCCGAAATACAATACGATGCTGAAAGATGACAAGGCGTACCCGTACATTAAGGTGACCGTGAACGAGGATTTTCCACGCATTCTGTTTTCCCATCAGATGAAGAAGGACAAGGCGAAATATTTCGGCCCGCACACGAGCGCCGGAGCTGTGAAAGATACGATCGAACTGTTGCGGAAGCTGTACGATATCCGTTCCTGCAATAAGAGCCTGCCAAAGGAGATCGGCAAAGACCGCCCGTGTCTTTACTATCACATCCACCAGTGTAAGGCACCGTGCCAGGGATACATTTCCAAAGAAGAGTACGGCGAGCAGATCAAAAAGGCGATCAGTTTTCTGAATGGAAATTACAATGACATGATCAAAGAGCTGACTGGAAAAATGACGGAGGCGGCTGAGGAGATGCGGTTCGAGCAGGCGGCGGAGTACCGTGATCTGATCGACAGCGTGCGCAGGATCGGCGAGCGGCAGAAGATTACGAACAGTGACGGCGAGGACAAGGATGTCATTGCGCTTGCGATGGACAAAGAGGATGCGGTGGCGCAGGTCTTCTTTATCCGGAACGGAAAGCTGATCGGGCGGGAGCATTATTATCTGCGGATCGGCGAGGAGGAGCAGAAAAGCGAGGTGCTGCTCACGTTTATGAAACAGTTCTATTCCGGCACGCCGTTCATCCCGCGGGAAATCATGATTTCCGAGGAGATTGCCGAGCAGGAGCTGATGGAAGAGTATTTAAGCAGCAAACGGGGCCAGAAGGTCCGCATCCGCGTGCCGAAAAAGGGCAGCAAGGAAAAAATGGTGGAACTGGCAGAGCGGAACGCACAGATCGTTCTCGACCAGGACCGCGAGCGGATCAAGCGGGAAGAGGGTCGGACGGTCGGTGCCGTAAAAGAGATCGCCAGATGGCTGAACCTGCCGTCGATCGACCGCATCGAGGCGTACGATATCTCCAATATCAGCGGTTTCCAGTCGGTCGGCTCGATGATCGTCTACGAGAAAGGAAAGCCAAAGCGCGCCGATTACCGAAAATTCAAGATCAAATCCGTCGAGGGACCGAACGATTACGCCAGTATGAAAGAGGTCTTAAGCCGCCGTTTTCTGCGCGGCATCCAGGAGGACAGCGGTTTCGAGCGGCTGCCGGACCTGATCATGATGGACGGCGGACGCGGCCAAGTTAACATTGCGCTTGAGGTGCTTGAAGAAATGGATCTTGCGATTCCGGTCTGCGGTATGGTAAAGGACGACAAGCACCGCACGAGGGGTCTGTATTTCCGAAACGTGGAAATCCCGATCGACCGGAACAGCGAGGGCTTCAAACTGATCACACGCGTGCAGGACGAGGCGCACCGCTTTGCAATCGAATACCACCGCCTGCTGCGGAGCAAAGGCCAGGTCCACTCGATTCTCGACGACATCCCGGGCATCGGGCCGACAAGAAGGAAAGAACTGATGCGCCACTTTCAGGGAATTGATGATATCAAGGCGGCAACCGTGGAAGAACTTTCCGGACTTCCGGGCATGAATAAAAAGGCGGCGGAGCAGGTTTACACATTCTTTCACGCACCTGCACAGGAGGAAAATGAGGATTCGTCAAAATAGTTAAATTTCTAGGTTGCCCGTGATGCTTTATTGTGCTAAAATCATAGAAGAGACGGATTTAAAAAGACGTCGAATGAAGTCGGAGGACAGGAAAATGAAAGAAATTGAAATGACCAAAATGGTGGAGGAAATGGATCTCCGCAACCTGACACCAGAGGTTGATATGACAGATCTTGTCATTGCCACACCGGATATCAACCGTCCTGCACTGCAGCTGACCGGTTACTATGAGCATTTTGCCAATGAGCGTGTGCAGATCATAGGTTATGTAGAGTTCACGTATCTGCAGCATCTTGAAGAGAGCGAGCGCGTCCGCGCGTTTGAAGAGTTTGTAAGCCGCAAGATCCCATGTGTCATTTTCACCACGAAGATGATTCCGGGACCGGAAATTCTGGAGCTGTGCAATCGTTATCAGGTACCGGCCTTTGCGGTAGACAAATCGACTTCCGTTTTCATGGCTGAAATCATCCGCTGGCTGAATGTCCAGCTTGCCCCGATGATCTCCATCCACGGCGTGCTGGTCGATGTATTCGGCGAGGGCGTTCTGATCATGGGCGAGAGCGGAATCGGAAAGAGCGAGGCTGCACTGGAGCTGATCAAACGAGGCCATCGTCTCGTCAGTGATGATGTGGTTGAAATCAGCCGTGTCAGCGACATTACGCTGGTCGGAACGGCACCGGATATCACGCGTCACTTTATCGAGCTGCGCGGTATCGGTATCATCGACGTCAAGACGCTGTTTGGTGTCGAGAGCGTAAAGGATACCCAGTCTATCGACCTTGTTATCAAGCTTGAAGAGTGGGACAAAGAGAAAGAATACGACCGTCTGGGCCTGGAAGAAGAGTATATTGAGTTCCTTGGAAACAAGGTTGTCTGCCATTCCCTTCCGATCCGTCCGGGCCGTAACCTGGCGATCATCGTAGAAACCGCTGCTGTCAACCACAGACAGAAGAAGATGGGCTACAATGCCGCACAGGAGCTGTACCGCCGTGTACAGGCTAACTTAGTGAAAAAAAGAGAGGAGAAGTAAGAAAATGGCAAACTATGTATTTGGAATCGATGTTGGGGGTACTTCAGTAAAATGCGGACTGTTCCAGACAGACGGAACTCTGTTGGAAAAATGGGAAATCCCGACCCGCACCGAAAACGGCGGAAGCGAAATTCTGCCGGATATCGCAAAAAGCGTAAAAGCAAAAATGGCTGAGAAGGGTATCGCGGCAGATGATGTTGCCGGTGTCGGCATTGACGTACCTGGCCCGGTTAATGACAAAGGTGAGCTTTCCATCGCAGTCAACCTGAACTGGGGATATAAAAATATCGTAAAAGAGCTTTCCGACGAACTCGGCGGAATGGCAGTAAAAGCAGCAAACGACGCAAACGCAGCAGCTCTCGGTGAGATGTGGGCAGGCGGCGGAAAGGGAAGCAAGAACCTGGTTATGGTTACCCTTGGAACCGGTGTCGGCGGCGGAATCATCGTGGACGGCAAGATCGTAGCAGGTGCTCACGGCGCAGGCGGCGAGGTTGGTCATGCATGTGTTGAGCCGGAAGAAGAAGCGGTCTGCAACTGCGGAAACCACGGATGCCTCGAGCAGATGACATCTGCAACCGGTATCGTTCGTCTGGCAAAGAAATATCTGGCATCCCATGATACTCCGTCTTCTTTAAGAGAAAGAGGAGAGTCCATCAGTGCAAAAGCTGTCTTTGATGCATTAAAAGAAGGCGATGCAGCAGCAGAAGCAATCGTTCAGGAGTTCTCCGCGTACCTCGGAAGAGCACTTGCAGTATTCGCATGCGTTGTTGACCCGGAAGTTATCGTAGTCGGCGGCGGTGTATCCAAAGCAGGCCAGATCCTGATCGACGGCGTAGCTAAATACTACCGTGAAGCAGCATTCATCGCATGCAAAGATACCCCGATCGTACTCGCTTCCCTTGGAAACGATGCTGGTATCTACGGCGCAGCAAAAATGCTGATTGACTAATTGATTCAGATGGAAAAAGAAGTATAGAAAAACCGGTCCTGCTGGCATATGCCAGAGGGCCGGTTTTTTGTGTATAGACTGACTGAAAAAGTTATTCGGAAGAGCCGCTCTCTTCGGACTGCGGCTGTACTTCCGATGTCTCCGCCGGGGTATCCGGTTCTGACGGTGCATCAGGGGTCTCCGGTGTGTCAGGAGTCTCCGGTGTGTCAGGAGTCTCCGGTGTATTAGAAGGCGGATCGGCAGGTGTTTCGGGCGGAGCCGGAGTTTCCTGCGGTGCCTCCGTCGGTGTCGGGGTTGCCTGCGGAGTTGATGCTGCAGAAGGGGTTCTGGTCGGCGTCGGTGTTGAGGCCGGCGCGGTGTAGTGGCCCTTGCAACGCTCGGTCGGCAGATCGGATACCGCAAAGTATTCGGTGATGGACGGGCAGCTTGAGCGGGCGAGCAGGCCGGTCTTCGTACAGATCGTTGCCTCCTGTACTGTTGCGGAAGTTTCGAAATCCATATCGGCAAGGCCTTCGTGGATTTCATTCATGACCTTTGCCCAGAGACGTTTGTGGAATTCACGGTCGCTCTCCGGAAACTCCGCGTGTGTATCATACGTTGCCCAGATGGCAGCGGTATAATATGGTGTAAAGCCTGCAAAGACGAGATCCTTGGCCTCGTTCGTCGTACCGGTTTTTCCGGCTGCGTGCATATTGTCGAGGCGGGCGGCAACACCGGTACCTTTTTCCAGAACATCCTCCATGGCATTGGTGAGGAGGGAGGCAGTGCTTGCCTTGAAGACCTGCGTTGCCTTGTTTTCTGTGTTGTCAATTAAAACATTTCCCTTGCTGTCGGTAACCTTTGTGTAGAACACCGGCTTGCGGTACTGGCCGCCGTCTGCGATTGCCGCGTAGGCTGCCGTCAGTTCGAGATCACTGACACCGTAGGTGATACCGCCGAGAGCCAGCGGCTGGATCACATCGTATTCCTCGGAGAGTTTGGAAAAACCAAGCTTCTTCAGATAATCAAAGCCGACCTTCGGCGTAAGCTCGGTCAGTACTTTGACGGCCGGGATATTGATGGAATTGATGATCGCCTGGCGGACGGTAACATCACCATGGTAGGTAAGATCCGAGTTCTGCAGCGGTGTGCCGTCGCTGTAGTTGAACGGCTCATCCTTAATTACCGTAGCGAGTGTAATCTTTCCAAGGTCGAGTGCCGGTCCGTACGCGGAAAGAATCTTGAACGTGGAACCCGGCTGGGAATAATTATCGGTTGCGCGGTTGAAGGTAAGACTTGCTGTTTTTTCGCCGCGTCCGCCGACGATCGCTTTCACGTAGCCGGTGCGCTGGTCCATAACGGTCATGCACGCCTGCGGCTGCGGGGTGAAGCTGCTGCGCTCGGCAACAATCGTATCGCCCTCCTGCATGATAGCGGCTTTGTACTGGTCGATATAGCTCTGTGCCTCCTCCTGGGAGTCAAAGAGCAGATCGAAATTCGGATCGCTGTTGCGGAAGTAGAGCTGCAGCATCTCTTTGCTGTAGTTCTGTACCTCGCCGTCTGCCTGCTCTACGGTGAGCGCCCAGTCGAGACCGATCTGCGTGTTCGCCGGGAAGTTCTCCGGATTCTGGAATTCCGTATCGAGGATTGACTGCATGTAGGAATCCTGTGTGGTATAAATTTTGAGGCCGCCGCTGTAGACAACGTTCTTTGCCTGCACTTCGGTGTAGCCTTTCTGTACCATCAGATCGTTGATCAGGTTGGTGATGACTTCATCGATAAAGTAGGAGTACGGCGCGCTCTCCGCCTGGGACTGCGTGTGCATGGCGATGCGGTCGTAAACATTGTCGTTCATGGCAATGGTGTATTCTTCTTCGGTGATGTAGCCCTGCTCTTTCATGTTGTTCAGGATCTTGTCGCGGCGCTGCTGGTTTTTCTCCGGGTGGTTTTTCGGATTATATGCCGTCGGCGCCTTTGGAATTGCGGCAAGAACGGCGCATTCAGAGAGCGTCAGATCTTTTGCATCCTTTCCGAAATACGTCTGCGCTGCCGTCTGGACACCGTAGCAGCCGGAACCTAAGTTGATCGTATTCAGATAATTTTCCAGAATAACGTCTTTGGCGTTTTCACCCTCTGCGGTTAGTGTTTTTTCCAGCTTCAGCGCCAGGTACTGTTCCTGGATCTTCCGCTTGAAGCTCTGCATCCGCGTCTCTTCCATCCAGTCAGTGAAAACATTGTTTTTTAAGAGCTGCTGTGTGATCGTGCTGGCGCCCTCGGTAAAATGAAAGCCGTGGCTGACGCCGACAACGAAAGCACGGATGATACCGCTCGGATCGATGCCGTTGTGCTCATAAAAACGGGCATCCTCAACCGCGACGATCGCGTGCTGCATATCGAGCGGAATCTCCTCAATCGAAATCGAGACACGGTTTCCCTGAGCCCCGGTCAGCTTCTGTACCTGGTTGCCGTCAGCATCGTAGATAAACGACGCGTTGCCGAGCGGCATGATATTTGCCTCCGAGATATCAGGGGCACTGTCAATCACGCCGCGGACAGCGCCGATCACAAGCCCGGTACCGCAGACGAGAACGACAAGAAGAAGACAGAACGCGATGCGCAGCGCCGTCACGCCAGCCGTCTTTTCAATCTTTCCGTAATGGGACTGCAGATCTTCACGTTTGTCTTCCAGATGACTTTTTCCAAAGTGCATATAGAAAATCCTCCTTATGTCATATTCCTGCAAAACTGATTCAGTTCAGTAATCAATGGTGTTCCTGCCCTGCAAAAAGCAGGGTATACTTATTTTTATTATACCAAACAAAGGGCTGGAATAAAAGTATTTCTGAAAAGAATGCTGATTTTTCAGAAATGATATGGTAAGATAGGTACATATTTGGGTGAAGGAGTAAGGACATATGATCGATCAGTTTCGGACGGTTTACCGGGGTGGAACCGGGGAAATCGTGGAGAAGAAATCACGTTTTATTGCGACGGTGCGTCTGGTGGAATCTGAGGAGGAGGCACTTTCCTGCCTGGAAGCTCTGCGGAAAAAATACTGGGATGCGCGGCATAACTGTTTTGTGTATATTATTGGAGAAAATCAGGAGACGGTGCGCTGCAGCGACGACGGGGAGCCTTCCGGCACGGCAGGGCGGCCGATGCTCGATGTGGTACAGGGAGCAGGCCTCCGCAATGTGCTTGTTGTGGTGACGCGGTATTTCGGCGGTACGCTGCTGGGAACGGGCGGCCTGGTGCGCGCGTACTCGCAGGCGGTGCAGGAGGGGCTGGCAAACAGTGTTCTGATTGACGAGATCTGCGGCGTGCGGCTGTTGATTGAGACGGATTACAACGGCATCGGTAAAATCCAGTATCTGCTCGGCCAGCGGGGGATTCCGATTCTGGAATCCGAGTACACCGATCAGGTGAAAATCCGCGTTCTCGTTCCGAAAACGGAGGTGGACCGTCTCTGCGCGGAGATTACCGAGGGGACGAACGGAAAGGCAAAACTGGAAAAAGAAGAGGAGCTGTACTTTGCGCAGAACGACGGAGAGCTGATCTTCGGGGATGCGCTGACGCAGTATAAGAATCTGGAGGCAGAAGAATTAGGATAAAGGAGGATGCGACATGAGGTTTCCGGAAAATCTGAAAAAGAGCGGAACGATCGGCTTTGTGGCACCATCGTTTGGATGCACAACAGAGCCATACAAGTCCGCGTTTGCAAATGCACAGAAAAAATGGAAAGAGATGGGATATCAGCTGGATCTTGGGCCAAACTGCTATGCAGAGCACGGCATCGGCATCAGCGCGGCGCCGGAAGAATGCGGAAAAGAACTGACGGAATATTATGTCAGTGAGAAGAATGACTGTCTGATTTCCTGCGGCGGCGGAGAGCTGATGTGCGAGGATCTCGATTACGTGGATTTTGAAAAGATCAGAAAGGCACCGGCGAAATGGTATCTCGGCTATTCTGACAATACGCATTTTACGTATCTTCTGCCGACCATCTGCGATACGGCGGCTGTTTACGGTCCGTGTGTGAGTGATTTCGGCATGGAGCCGTGGCATAAATCCGTAGCGGATGCGTTTGGCGTACTGACGGGAGAAGTGCGTACCGTCCGCGGCTATGAGGGATGGGAAAGAGACGATGCGAAGGGCAGAAGCGAGGAAAATCCGTATCTGCCGTACCAGATTACAGAACCGCGCGTTCTGCGCCGCTTCCCGGATGCGGACCGTGCATTTGAGGGACGACTCATCGGCGGCTGTCTCGACTGTCTCGTCAATATTCTTGGAACGAAGTACGACGGAACGGTTGATTTTGTGGAAAAATATAAAGAGGACGGTTTTGTCTGGTTTCTGGAAGCGTGCGATCTGAACGTCTTTGCGATCCGCCGCGCAATCTGGCAGATGGAGCACGCCGGCTGGTTCCAATATGTGAAAGGCTTTCTGATTGGCCGCCCGCTGCAGTTCGGACAGAAATTCGGGGAACTCGACCAGTACCGCGCCGTGACGGATCATTGCCATTGCGGTGAAGGCTTATGACGGCGGTCCGGTATTTTATCTGATCTGCTTGGAAAATACAACGTGCCGATCGTGATGGATCTCGACATCGGACACCTTCATCCGGCGATGCCGCTGATCGTCGGAAGTTATGCGAAGGTGGCCGTGGAAGGAAATGAGATTGAAATTAAGATGGAGTGCCGTTAGAACGCTTTTGAAAAATATTTTCTCGAGCGGCAGGGCAGAGCCTGTGGGAAAATGTCTGCGCGCGTAGAAGAACTATCGGCGCATCCGGCAGATGCCGCGGAGCTTTTTGACATCGAGAATCGTGACCGTGCCGCGGGAGAGTGCGACGATGCCGTCTTTCTCGAACGACTTTAAGGTGCGGGAAACGACCTCTCTGGCACTGCCGAGGTTCCGCGCGATCTGCTCGTGCGTGGTGGAGAGCACCGGGGAACCGGTGCGGATGCGTTCATCCTCGAGATATCCGGCAAGGCGCTGGTCAAGCCGCGTAAAGAGAAGCTGGCCCATCGCCCACATGACTTCGGAAAAATGCTCCGTTGTTTCCCGGTAAATGTAGTTTTCAACGTAAATATTCTGATTCAACAGTCTGCGGAACGTGCTGGCCGGAGTGATGAGAACTTTCGTCTCCTCCTCGGCCTCAATCAGAATATCAAAGCTGATTTCCTGCATCGCACAGGAGGCAGACAGCGTGCAGACTTCGCCGGGACCGGTGGTAAACAGGGTAATTTCCCGTTGCTCGCCGGACTGGATAAAGATGCGGAGCTTGCCGGAGAGGACAAGCAGAACGCCGAGACAGTCATCGTCACAGCTGTAGAGAAAATCGCCGCGCTGATACGTCGTCAGGACGGAAGAGAGCACGAGTGTCTGCTGTTCATCGGCGGTAAGCTTTGAATAAAATGGATAATGCTCCTGAAAACAGGATTCCAGAAAAGATGACATAAATAAAACTCCTTTCGGAAGAAAAACGTTCTTTTGTAAACTACGGCAGCAGCCGTTTCTTCCATGATAGAAAAGAATAGAAAGAAATGCAAGAAAAAACGTATCGGTTTTTGTGCCGATACGTTTTTTCTGCATTTCCGATATTACGCTGTTTATTTTACAGAGTTAATCAGTTCTTCCAGCTCCTCATAGGAAACGGCGCCGACGTTTTTCTTTACGAGCTCGCCGTTTTTGAAGAAAGCGAGGGTCGGAACGCTCATGACTTTAAAGGATCTTGCCAGCTCCGGTGCTTCGTCAACGTCTACTTTGTAGAACTGGATCTCCGGCATATCCTCAGCTGCCTCTTCGATGACCGGGGCGAGCATTTTGCACGGTCCGCACCAGGTAGCAAAGAAATCAACAACGGCAACGCCAGGTGCTGCCTGCAGAGCTTTTTCAAAGTTTTCGGATGTAACATGAATTAATGACATAATAGAAGTCCTCCTTTTTTAAAACGGGATTTTTTATTTCCCGGTAAGTGTTTTTCTGTTGTGACTGTAGAATACCACAGCAGAACGGGAAGTTCTGTGACTAAGTCACAAAATGATTTCTTATTTTTTATTTCGGTTCTTTTCCCTGGCGGAAGCATTCGATCATTTCACCGGTCAGACTGATGAGGTTCGGCGTCTCCGGAAGAGAATCGCGGTCAAACCATTCGGCAACGGAGAGTTCCTCGCGGTCGAGGGTAATGGACGGATCGCCGTCCACATCGCAGTAAAATCCGGCGAGCAGCGAGCCGCTGAAGGACCACGGCTGACTCTTATAGTATCTCAGATTTTTGACCTTTAATCCGACTTCTTCCATGACTTCACGGTGCACCGTCTGTTCCAGCGTCTCACCGACCTCGGTATAGCCGGCCACGAGGGCGTACTGGCGGTGGCTGCTGTGGGAAGGTGCGTACTTCGTGAGCAGCAGGCGGTCACCGTCGGTGATGGCAACGATGACGCTCGGGCAGATGACCGGATAGGAGAGCGCGCCGCAGGAAGGGCACTGCATCGCGCGTTCATTTCCAGGCGCATGCATCTTCGTTCCGCAGCGGCCGCAGTAGGTGTGGTCGGTGTACCAGGTGTGGATCTGGTAACCGGTGATACCGGCAAACCCGAGCCATCCCGGAACGGCGCTGCGAAGAATTAGTGTATTTTCGTATTTCCAGATGCCAAATTCCGGAAGCTGCGGACTGCGCAGTTCATAATAGTCCGTCTCATCAATGCGGAACAGAAATTTTGCCTTTTCTTTAATCTCCGGAAAAACAGCTGCAATTTCCGCAATGGAAGGGCAGCGGATCTCGGGATCTTCGAAATTGCACAGAATTGTGTGATGACCGTAAATTAAAACAAGATCCGTATCGTTCGGAACAGAAGGCTGGTAATCTACATAATATTTATGCGGAGCAATGTCCTGAATCATAAGAATTCCTTTCTTTGGTAAAAAAGTTTTTGGAAAAACAAAAAACCGAAATTCCTGTGAAGAAATTTCGGTAACAAAAAGAGCGCGAGACGGGATTCGAACCCGCGACCCCAACCTTGGCAAGGTTGTACTCC
>OLQL01002433.1_pt1 | contig 12807 bp, 9 predicted proteins | sample 1672971 | NCBI WGS metagenome assembly OLQL01 (sample SAMEA3136742, study PRJEB25190) | human gut metagenome | biome: human gut; feature: human-associated habitat; material: faeces | place: Austria | collected 2013
TTTCATGTCTCCCGAGCACCCTGCGCGCCTGCGGCGCGCAGTCCGGGGTGCAGGGGGTCACCCCCTGCTGAAGGAGGTTAGGAGTTGGAGACCGAAGCGGTGGCTTTTCTCCGGGTGGAATTGAACGCCCCAGACGTTGCCACGATGGACGGCCGCAGCAAAATGAACACCGTAGTCGCATCCCATCAGAATGTCGCGTTCGTCCTCGCAGACCGCATAGTAGCTGTGGACAAAATAAAAACGGGAGGGCTGCTCTAAGCCCTGAACCAACGCCGCATCTCGCTGGACGATCTCGACCCGATCCCAGCCCATGTGAGGCACTTTCAGCTCCGGGTGATCGTCCAGACGGAAACGCCGCATGGAAAAGGGGATGTAGCCAAGCCCGTCCGATACGCCTTCCTCGCTGTGAAGCCCCAGCATCTGCATACCCAGACAAATGCCCAGCACCGGCTTGCCGGAGGCCACGGCTTCGTCCAGCGCGGCCCGCATACCGCTCTGGGTCAAAAGCGCCATACCCTGATCGAACGCGCCTACCCCCGGGAGGATCAGCCGGTCGCAGGCGGATAACGCTTCACCCGTGGTGACAGGTTGGGCTTCCGCTCCCGCCTTTTTGAGCATGTTCAGGATGGAGCCGATGTTTCCGATGCCGTAGTCCAGAACGCCGATCATGCGCACCCGTCCTTCTTCGTAAAAATAGCAGCGCGGCAAAGTGCTGCCGCGCTGAAAGGATAGCATGACGAAAAACGGATGTCAATTGGAAATGCGCGCCTTCGGCGATTTGCCGGCGGAGCCTCTCCCGGCCAGACGGGCGATGAACCAGAGCAGCGCCAGCAGAACGATCAGCCAGCTGAACGCGCCTGCGGGCGACTGAATGACCTGATTCCATGGCCATGGCCCTTTTCGGCTCAGTTGGGGAGCCATTCCGGCCCCTGCCAGCGTAAACAGCACCAGATTGCTGGCTGTCAGATAGTACAGAGACGCGCCGCCGAAATGGGAAAGCATCCGCCGCAGCCATTCCACGGGCAGCCAGTATTTTTCGCCGGGCAGACGGCACAGAACGTGACAAAGCGCCGTCAGCAGGGCGATGGCAAAGCAGGGCAGGAGAATCCACGCCCAGTGGGGCGGGAAACGCTCCGGCAGCCCGTGACGAACGTACCAGACCAGACCTGCGGCGCTGAAAATCACCGCCACGCCGCCCATGCCGAGCCGCTCCCGGAAGCTCGCACCCGTGTAGGCCACGCCCGCCAGAAAGAAGGGGAAGTATTGCAGCACGGGAAAAGTCACATAGCTTCGGCTGCCAATCAGCAAAGCCAGCTGAGGAACGGTGATCCGGTCATAGGGAAGAAAACAGCCCAGCAGACAGGGAATGCTCAGCGGAAGCCAGAGCCACCGCCGACAGGTGATCTGCCGCAGCAGAGGAAACAACACGATGGCCGCCAGCATCAGCAGGGCAAAGGCAATGAGAAATTCCGACCAGCCGGGAATGTCGTTGAGCAGGAAGATGTTCCGAAGCGTTCCGGCCCCCAGCGGTTTCCGCTCCCGCAGGACGCGGTAGGCCGCGCCGGATACGTAAAACGCGGCGAGGCAGCGCAGCAGCGTGCGCCCCATGCGGGGCAGCGCCTGCCGGAAGGGCTTTTTCAGATAGGCCATCGCCACCGTTCTGCCAAAGCAGAAAACAAAGGTGGGAAAGGCCAGCAGACTGATGCCGTTTACCCAGAGATTCGTTTGAGGGAACAGCTGGGCGTCGCCGAAAAACTGAAGAATGTGGGCGTAAAGCATCAGGATCACCAGAATGCCCCGCTGGAGGTCTACGGAACGGTCTCTCATCGGTTTTTCATTCCTTTACACCAGCCTGCACGGAAATTCCCTGCAGGAAGTATTTTTGGGCCACCAGATACAGCACGAAGGGCGGGATCATCGACACCAGACAGGAGGCGATCATGTGAGCCCACTTCTGCTCGTACTGCCCGCTCAGAAGCCGCAGGCCGGCAGTCAGCGTCTGGTTGTTTACATCGGTCATGACGATGGTAGGCCAGAGGTAATCATTCCACGCGCCGTTGAAGGCGAAGATGGCGACCACGATCATGACGGGCATGATGGAGGGCAGGATGATCTTGGTATAGACCTGGAAGCTGCTGGCGCCGTCGATGGTGGCCGCTTCGTCCAGTGCCTTGGGGATGCCCTTCATGAAGTTGCGGATGAGGAAAATGTTGAACACGCCAGACATGCTGGGCCAGATCAGCGCGTTCAGATTGTTGACCCAGCCCAGTGCGTTGGCGATGCGGAACTGAGGCAGCAGCGCCACCACGTTGGGGAACATGCTCATGTACATCAGCGCCCAGAAGATCTTGTTGCCGCCCTTGAAGTCCAGCCGCTCATAGGCGTAGGCGGACAGGGACGTGATGATGAGAATGCCCGCCATCTGGGCAAAGGAGACAATGAAGGAGTTCTTGAACATGGACAGCATGTTGGCAGTGGTGTTGGTGCCGCTGCCGCCCACGAACATTTCGATGTAGTTGACCACCGTCCACTTGCGGGGAACCAGACGGCTCAGATAATCCAGCGGCCCCTTGATGCCCGCAAAGGAAGTGATGAAGTCTGCGTCCGTCTTGAAGGAGTTGATGATCAGCCAGAAGATGGGCACGATCCAGACGATCCCCAGGAGGAACAAAAAGAAGAACGCGATTGCTTTGGCCTGTTTTCCTGTCTTCATTTTCTCTTTCCTCCCTTACTCCGGCGTGTTGGCGCGCATGACCTTCATCTGGATGAAGGAAACGACCATGATGCACAGCCCCAGAATCAGCGCCATGGCGGCGGACATACCGGCCACCTGTTTTTTGACGGAGTTTTCATACACGTACATCAGCAGCACCGCATTGGCTTCCTGGTTGGCGAAGCCGGTCATGATGGAGGGCTGGCCGTAGATGTTGAACTGAGCCACCACCGCCATGACGAGCGTGTACATCAGGGGATAGCGCATACCGGGCATGGTGATGTGGCGGAACTTGGCCCAGGCGCCCGCGCCGTCCACTGCGGCGGCCTCGTACTGATCCTGCGGAATGGAAGCCAGCGCACTCTGATAGATGACCATCGTACCGCCGGTACACCACCACACCGTGACGACGACCAGCATGATCCAACTGTAGGGCGGCGCAAACCAGTTGTGGGGGGACCCCAGGAACTTGTTGACGATGCCGTAGTCGGTGGCGAATACGTACCGCCAGCTCAGCGTCACGGTGGAGATGGACAGAAGGCTGGGCAGGTAATAGAGCGCCTGATAAAACTTGCTGCCCCGGAAACGGGTCTGCAGGGCCAGCGCCAGCGAAAGCGGCACAAGGATGCAGAAGGGCACGGAGTAGATCACAAATTTGATGGTGTTCCAAAGACCGTTTCGCAGCTGTTTATAGTAGGTGTTCGAGGAGTCGAAAAGCAGCGTACGGAAGTTTTCTGTCCCGATGAAAACCGGCTCGTTGAACAGATCCCACTTGGTAAAGGCGGCGTACACGCCGTAAATGGCGGGCGTAATGAAAAAGACCACAAAGAAGAACAGGTGAGGAGAGATGTAGGCATAGGGGAGCAGCTCCCGGCGCAGGGTGCGGCGGTCGGCTTCCGTCTTCAGCGGCGGAAGCGCCAGCACGACGGTCACACCGGCCATGGCCAGCGTCAGGTAACTCAGCAGGTCAAAGGAGGCGGAGATGGATTTCACGTCCCGCTTCTTGAATTTCACGCCCAGCTCCTTCAGCTGTTCGCTCAGGGGCGTGTATAGGGCGGAATTGCTTTTCTCCATCGCAAAGAATACCATAAAAAGACCGAAACACGCAAATGAAATGATGGAAAACAGCATGCCCACGCTGCGGCGGTTGCACAGGAGGGCGATCAGGGCCCCCACCATGGCGAAAATGGAAAGGGGGATCAGCAGAGTGCTGGCGCTGGAAAGGGAAAACAGCACTTTGGGCAGGGACATGTCGATCATGGCGGCGGTGTCTTTCACCGTCGTCGTCGCCGTCACGCCGGAAAAACAGAATAAAACGATAAAAGCCAGCGCGCAGAGCGCCGCTATTCTGGAACGTGTCATCGTGACACCTCGCTTTGCAGGTTTTGGGAACGGACGCGTCGGGATGGTTGCGGCAGAGAGAAGCGTTTTTCGGGAGTCGGGCCTCCCGGCCGGATAAGGGAGAGGGGCAGGAGAGGAAGCTCCCCTGCCCCCGTAAGGACGGAAGATTACTGAGCGGCGATAGCGTCGGCGATTTCAGTGTCGATCTGCGCCAGCGCGTCGTCGATGGAGATGGTGCCGTCCACGAAGTCCCAGCCAACGCGGGAGAACGCGGTGTCGAACAGGCCCCAGTACTGATAGTAGTAGATAGCCAGCTCATCGGCGCGCTCGGGATCCGCCAGGAACGCCTGAGGCATATCCTTGAATTCCACCACGTCGTTGATGGACAGGTGCGCGGGGCACTGATCGGCGTCCTTGGCCCAGGTCAGGGAATGCTCGCCCATCCAGTTGATGAACTTGGCCACGGCCAGGTCTTCTTCCTCGGTGCGGTTTTCATCCGCAAACTGCACGAAGTTGTGGGAAGAGGTCCAGCTCTTGGCGTTGGAAGCGTCGAAGCAGACGCCGGGCAGCATGCCGTAATTGATGCCGGCATCCACGGCGGCAGCCTTCATCCAGATGCCCTCGGTCCATACCAGCAGCTCGCCGCCGTAGAACTTGGAGGAGTAGTCGGTGTTCTTGATGGTGGTATAGCCGCCCTCAAAGAGGTCCTTCATGGTTTCGAAAACCTTCTTCATTTCGGGATTGTTGATGGCGGGCGCGGTGCCGTCGGAGGTCAGCGCCATGTCGGCCTTCAGCTGGCCGTAGTAGCCCAGCAGCTGCGCGCGCATCCAGCCCAGGTTGAAGATGTCGCCTTCCCAGCCGGCGGCGCGGGCCTTGTCGCCCAGCTCCTTGATCTCGTCGAAGGTCAGGTAGCCGTCTTCCACGTAGCTGTTCAGATCATACTTGTCGAACAGATCCTTGTTGTAGTAGGTCACGTAGGAATGAACGTCCAGCGGGATGCCGTAGTGTTCGCCGTCGATGTCGGTGCGGGCCCACGCGGCGGAGTTGTAGTTTTCTTCCTTGACGCCGGCCTGAGCGATCAGATCCATGTCATAGCTATAGAGCATTTCCTGAGACACGAAGTTGGGGATGCGCTCGATGTGAACGATGGTCACATCCGGCACGCCCGAGCCGGTCTGCACGGTCATGGGGATCTTCTGGTACAGGTCGTCGGCGGTCATGGGGGTGTGGTTCACGTGGACTTCGTCCTGAGAAGCGTTGAATTCATCCACCATGCCCTGCATGGTAGCGCCGTCGGCGCCGGTGAACACGGACCAGTAGTCGATTTCTATGGCTTCGGCGCGGGCGCTCAGGGGCGCAAGGGTCAGAACCATCAGCAGGGCCAGAACGAGAGCCAGAGTTTTCTTCATGGGGTATCCTCCTTCAAGAGATTTTATTTTTACCGCCTGTTGAGAACGTTGCGAAGGCGGTAAGAAACGGGTTCAGTGCCAGCCGTCCGGGCGGCGGTTCAGGGAGGCAAAGCGCTTCACATCCACCTTGGGGCGGCGGTTCGGGGTCAGCAGGCCGTTGACTTCCTGCATCACGTCGGTAAGCTGGGTGTAGCAGTAGCCCTGGCAATAGGGGATCTCCCGAATGCCGTCGGTGACTTCCTGAAAGCGGCGGAAGAAGGCTTCTTCATCCGTGACCTTGTCGTGATAGCCCCAGGTCTGCATGCCGCCCAGATCGCCCTGCAGGCCGATGTTGGTAAAGGCAATGCCGCCATATTCCGTCACCAGGAAGGCTTCCCTGCCGGTGGGCTCATGGCCCTGAACATAGCAGGGACGGACGTCGCAGGTATGCTCCTCGACCTGCTGGCGGGAGGCAAAGTGGGCGGAAATATCCGCCTTGGAGGCGGCATAGTCGTGCAGGGCGCAGATGTCAGTCTCCACCTGCTCCCAGCCGTCGTTGGAGGAGCAAAGCCGGGTGCCGTCGGCAGCCTTGGTCAGGTGATACAGCATGCGGGCCAGCGCCTGCTGCTGCGGATTGGCATACGTCTGCCAGATGCCCCAGCTTTCATTCATGGGCACCCACGTGATGATGCAGGGATGGTTATAGTCCCGCCGAATGAAGGCCATCAGCGTTTCCGTCAGATTCTGGACGGAATCAGAGGTGAAATCATAGGTGCTGGGCACTTCGCCCCAGACCAGCAGCCCCATTTTGTCCGCCCAGTAGTAGTAGCGGGGGTCCTCCAGCTTCTGATGCTTGCGGGCGCCGTTGTAGCCGAAGTCCAGCGTGTACTGCACGTCCTGCCGCAGTGCCTCGTCGCTGGGCGGCGTCAGCAGGGAATCCGGCCAGTAGCCCTGATCCAGAATCAGCCGCTGGTAGACGGGCCGGTTGTTCAGGTAAACCTTGCCGTCCTTCACTTCCACCTTGCGCATGCCGAAGTAGGTGGAAACAGCGTCCGTTTCCCGTCCGTTTTCCAGAAGGCGAACCCGGAGGTCGTAAAGGTTGGGGCTTCCCGGGCTCCAGAGGTGAACGGGATCCAGATCGCCTCGGACGATCAGATCCACCGTGATCCGCGCGGTACGGTCGGCGACGGTGCTGCGGACGGTGCGGCACGGCTTGCCCTGGAAGGAAACGTCCAGCTCCAGCTCCGCGTTTTCGGCGGGGCGGCCGTCCAGAATGATCTCGGCGGTGAAACGGCAATGGTCGATGTCAGGCGTGACGTGAATCTGCCGGAGGGCGGTTTCCCCGGCGGCTTCCAGATAGACGGTCTGCCAGATGCCGGTGACGGGCGTGTACCAGCAGCCCATCAGGCCCCGGTCCCAATACTGCTTGCCCCGGGGCTGGGTGCAGTCCGGCGCGTCCTCCACCCGAAGGCACAGGTCGTTTTCACCGTCCCGCAAAAGGGGCGTGATGTCAAACTGGAAGGGCGTATACCCTCCGCGATGGGTTCCGGCCTGCTGGCCGTTCACATAGACGGCGCAGGAAAAATCCACCGCGCCGAAATGCAAAAGGATCCTGCGACCCCGCAGCTCCTCCGGCAGGGTAAAGCTGCGGCGATACCACACAATGGGGTGGATTTCATCCGTGGGGCCGACGCCGCTCATTTTGGTCTGATAGGCAAAGGGGACCAGAATTTTCCTGTCCAGCTGCTTTCCGGGCTTTTCCCACCCCTGAAAGCGGCCTTCGTCCGCATCGTCAAAGGCAAACTGCCATAGACCGTTCAGATTGACAAAGGTATCGCGCATAAAGTCGGGCCGGGGATGTTCGGGCCTTGGAATCGACATGGGGGATCCTCCTTTGGGTATGATGGAAAACAAGCTGTTTATTACACAAAATGTGTAATATAGAAAGGAAAAGGAAGGTCAAAAAGGTTAAAAATTGGACAAAAAGCAAATCTACGCAAAAAGTATCCTAAAAAATCCAGCTCGTTTTGATGAATAAAGCATATCATCGAGCTGGATTTATGTCAATAGTTTTGGAATATTCCATGAAACCTGTTCGCCCTGAACAGAAACCAACAGATTTTCTGGCGAAAAGAAACTTACGTCAGGTGATAGCCCAGCCGAAGGGTAAGAGTCTGGGCGAAATCGCCGAACTTCTCGCCGAACAGGTTCAGTCCGCCTATGTTGGCCGCATCCGCCGGGACGCCAATGCGCACGCTGATGTAGGGATTATTTTGCAGCTTAATCTGCTCCAGCACGACGCCGCTGACGGGTTCCTTATCCAGCGTAGTGCCGGAAGCGTCCACCCGCCAGGTTTTCAGAAAGCCGAATTGGGTGTTCAGCTCGTTCCACCATTCCGGGGTCAGTGCGCCGCGGCGGCCTCCGCAATCGCTGGGACAGGTCCAGATTCCCAGACGAACGCCGTTGATCTCCAACGCAATATCGCTCTTCCACGGATCCCTGTACATCGGGGCTTCCGAGCAGGCTTCGAAGGAAATTTCCAGCCAGTCCGGTACGAGCATGCTCATTTTTGCCACGGCAAAGCGGTATTCCAGAAAACCGCGCCGAAACCAGATCAACTGGGCGCGGAAGCGGTCTGGCTCGTAAAAGGACATGGGGTAGTCCATCTCTCCGATGACGTTGGTTTCGCCCGCCAGGCCGCAGGTAGGCTCGATGTCTTCGGCGATGCTGTAGCAGCCGATGGGCATGGTCATGGAAAGACAGGTATCCGCCTGCTCCCATGGCGGGTCCAGAGAGATGTTGATGGTGTCCAGCCGGCGGCTGCATACCTTCATGGAGCCGCGCACGCCGGGCTGGTTCTGGGTGTTGATGATCCCCGCTTCTTCCAGAATTTTCACATTCAGTGCGGCCGTGGACATGGGAAGGTCCAGCGCGGCGGCGATTTCGCCCACGTTCATGCATTTGCCGCCAAGTACCCGCATAATTTCCAGCCTTACGGGGGAGGAAAGGGCGTGGGCGATCTGCTGCAGGGCTTCGGGCCGGACGATGGAAAGCTCCGCGTGTTTGCCTTGGATTTCAGACATGGGCAACGCTCCTTTGCTTTATGTGGACTATTATAGCAGAAAAAACCATCCCTTGAAAACCGGAAACTTCTTGCGGGATCAAAAACCCTATGGTAGAATACCTGATGCGAACATTCTTTCGCGTTTGAAACAGGATTCCGAAGGAACAGACGAGGTGGCTATTTTGCAGGATAAACTGATTGTGCGGGGAGCCCGAGAGCATAACCTGAAAAATGTGACGCTGGAGATCCCCCGCAACAAGCTGGTGGTGTTCACCGGCCTGAGCGGCTCGGGCAAGACCAGCCTTGCCTTTGATACCATTTACGCCGAGGGCCAGCGGCGCTATGTGGAAAGCCTGAGCTCCTACGCCCGGATGTTTCTGGGCCAGATGGAAAAGCCGGATATCGACTCCATCGACGGCCTGTCCCCGGCCATTTCCATCGACCAGAAAACCACGGCCCGCAATCCACGCTCCACCGTGGGCACGGTGACGGAGATTTACGACTACCTGCGCCTTCTGTATGCCCGCATCGGCGTTCCCCACTGCCCCAAGTGCGGCCGGGAGATCAAGCAGCAGACCATCGACCAGATGGTGGATCAGGTGATGACCCTGCCCGAGGGCCAGAAAATGCAGGTGCTGGCCCCCGTGGTGCGGGAGCGCAAGGGCGAGCATGCCAAAATGCTGGAGGCGGCTCAGAAGCACGGCTACGTCCGCGTGAAGATCGACGGCGAGCTGTACGAGCTGGACGACCTGCCCGCGCTGGATAAAAAGAAGAAGCATAGCATTGAGATCGTCATCGACCGGCTGATCGTCCGCAACTCCGACGAGTTCCGCACCCGGCTGGCGGACAGTCTGGAAACCGCCGCCAGGGAGGCGGAGGGGCTGGTGCTGGTAGACCTGTTCGACAAGGGGACGATGCTGTTTTCCCAGAACTACGCCTGCCCGGACTGCGGCGTATCTATCGAAGAACTGGCTCCCCGGATGTTCAGCTTCAACAGCCCCTTCGGCGCGTGCCCCCAGTGCGGCGGTCTGGGCACGGTGATGCATATCACGCTGGAAAGCATTATCCCCGACCAGACGCTGAGCTTCCATCAGGGTGCGCTGCAGGCCATGGCGTGGAACGTGCAGGATCGGGGCAGCATGGCCCACACCTACTTTGAAGCGCTGGCCAGAAAATACCATTTCAGTCTGGACACGCCGGTTCGTGATCTGCCCAAGGACGTGATGGACGTGATTCTCTACGGCTCACCGGACAAGATCACCATCGAATACGAGGGCGCCAACGGCGCGGGCAAGTACAACACCACCTTCGAGGGCGTGATCCCTACGCTGGAACGCCGCTACCGGGAAACCACCAGCGACGCCATGAAGGCCGGGTATGAGGAATACATGGTGGAGGACGAATGCCGGGCCTGCCACGGCCAGCGCCTGCGGCCGGAAGTACTGGCCGTCACGGTGGGCGGGCTGAATATCTCCAAGGTGTGCGAATTGAGCGTGACCAAGGCGCGGGCGTTTTTCCGCACGCTGGAGCTGACGGAGAAGGAGCGCATGATCGCCGCGCAGATTTTGAAAGAGATTGACGCGCGGCTGGGCTTTCTGGACAGCGTGGGTCTGAGCTATCTGACCCTGTCCCGGGCGGCGGCCACCCTTTCCGGCGGCGAGGCTCAGCGCATCCGGCTGGCCACGCAGATCGGCTCCAGCCTGATGGGCGTACTGTACATTCTGGACGAGCCCTCCATAGGCCTGCACCAGCGGGATAACGACAAGCTGCTCAGCACCCTCAAGCGTATGCGGGATCTGGGCAACACCCTGATCGTGGTAGAGCACGACGAGGATACCATGTACGCCGCCGACTGGATCGTGGACGTGGGCCCCGGCGCGGGCGTTCACGGCGGCGAGATCGTGGCGCAGGGCACGGTACAGGACATTCTGGACAATCCCAAGTCTCTGACGGGACAATATTTAAGTGGCAGACGGTTCATCCCGCTGCCGGAAAAGCGCCGGGAGCCGAAAGGCTGGCTCACCGTCCGGGGCGCGCGGGAGAACAATCTGAAGAAGATCGATGTTTCCTTCCCGCTGGGTGTGTTCTGCTGCGTCACCGGCGTCAGCGGCTCGGGCAAATCCAGTCTGGTCAACGAAATTCTCTATAAGCATTTGGCCAAGGTGCTGAACCGGGCTAAGACCTATCCAGGCAAATTCGACGCCATGGAGGGCGTGGAGCAGCTGGACAAGATCATCTGCATCGACCAGAGCCCCATCGGCCGCACCCCCCGTTCCAACCCGGCCACCTACACCGGCGTATTCGACCTCATCCGGAAAATTTTCGCCATGACCCCCGAAGCCAAGGCCCGGGGCTACAAGGAGAACCGTTTTTCCTTCAATGTGAAGGGCGGGCGCTGCGAGGCCTGTTCCGGCGACGGCCTTTTGAAGATCGAAATGCACTTTCTGCCGGATATTTACGTGCCCTGCGACGTTTGCAAGGGCGCGCGCTACAACCGGGAAACGCTGGACGTGCGCTACAAGGGCAAAAATATCCATGAAGTGCTGGAAATGACGGTGGAGGAGGCGCTGGAGTTCTTCGACAACTACGAGCCCATCCGCCGCAAGCTGCAGACCCTGTATGATGTGGGTCTGAACTACATCAAGCTGGGCCAGCCCAGCACCCAGCTGTCCGGCGGCGAGGCCCAGCGCATCAAGCTGGCCACCGAACTGAGCCGCCGGGACACGGGCCGCACGCTGTATCTGCTGGACGAGCCCACCACCGGTCTGCATGTGGCGGATGTGGAACGGCTCATCGGCGTTCTGCAGCGGCTGGTGGCTGCGGGCAACAGCGTACTGGTGATCGAGCATAACCTGGACGTGGTCAAAACGGCGGATTATCTGATCGACCTGGGCCCTGAGGGCGGCGACGGCGGCGGAAAGATCGTCGCTACCGGCACCCCGGAGGAGGTCGCCCACTGCAAAAAGAGCTACACCGGCCAATATCTGGCTCCCATTTTGAAAAGAGACCGGGAACGGATGGAAAAACAGAAAAAATAAACCGTTTTTCCATTCGAACGATCCATTCCGAAATAACGGGCAGGATTGAAATCGGCGTTTCCGCACAGACTTTTGAGGAAAAAGCGAAAAGAAAACGGCCCGATTTCCGTCAGTTGGGGACTTGTGAAAATCCGGCGGGATGTTGTATAATGAATCATAACCTCTCCGACTAAAAAAGGAGCCGGGGAAACGGACAGAAAGGGTGCAAATCCGATGAAAAAAGTTCTTTCTTTGATTCTGTGCATCATGATGGTGGCTGCGCTGGCAGTGCTGGGCGCGTCCGCTGAAGGGGAAAAGACCGACGCTTTGAAGGTCGGCATCTGCGTGGCGGGAAGTCTGGGCGATCAGGGCTTCTACGACAGCGCCAATGACGGCCTGCAGAAGCTGGCGGCGGATTACGGTGTGGTCGGCAGCGTGGTGGAGTGCAAGAACGACGCCAGCGCCTACGAACCCGCACTGGTGGAGGCTGCGGAGCAGAACGACGTCGTTGTGGCCGTGGGCTGGGAGTTCTGGGACGGTCTGGACGTGGTGGCTCCCGAAATGCCCGACACCAAGTTCATCTTTGTGGACAACGGCATGACCGGCCATGAAAATCTGCTGGCCATCACCTACAAGGAAAATCAGGGCAGCTTCCTGGCGGGCTACATTGCCATGAAGCTCTCCAAAACCGGCAAGGTGGGCGTGATCGGCGGCGAGGACAGCGATACCATCAACAACTTTATCGTGGGCTACAAGCAGGGCGCGCTGTACGCCAATCCTGACGGCGAAGTGCTGGATCCCATCTACACCAACGATTACGAAGACCCCGCCAAGGGCAAGGAAAGCGCGTTGGCCCTGAACAGCAAGGGCGCGGACGTGATCTTCCAGGTGGCCGACAAGACCGGTCTGGGCGTGTTTGAAGCCGCTCAGGAGAAGGGCTTCTACGCCATCGGCGTGGACAAGGATCAGAAGAGCGAGAACCCCGACGTGGTGGTTTGCTCCATGCTCAAGCACGTAGGCGAGAGCGTCTATCAGGCGGTGGCGCAGTACATTGAAGAAGGCGTGTTCAACGGCGGCGAGATCTGGGACGCCGATCTGTCCACTGGTCTGGTGGGCATTGGTTACGGCGACGACTCCATGCCCCAGCAGGTCTCCGACGAGCTGAAGGCCGAAGTGGATGCGCTGGCCCAGAAGATCATCGACGGCGAGATCGTCGTTGACACCACCCGTTAAGCAGCAGGGGCAGTGCCCCTGCACCCCACACCGCGCCCATAGGGCGCGGGA
>OLQL01002435.1_pt1 | contig 12792 bp, 12 predicted proteins | sample 1672971 | NCBI WGS metagenome assembly OLQL01 (sample SAMEA3136742, study PRJEB25190) | human gut metagenome | biome: human gut; feature: human-associated habitat; material: faeces | place: Austria | collected 2013
GATGCATTGCTATTTGGCTGGCTGTTTTAGCTTGATCTTTTGTAGACACTATCTAGGGATTTCAAGAAATTGAGCTTTTAAGACGTTTCCCGAACGGCAAAACAAAACCACCGATTGGAAAGCAGAAATGCTGATTCATCGGTGGCTTTGTCATTGTGAAAAAACAGGGATACGTTGCGCTATTTGAGTTACAGCGCACTCTTGTAAATGTGCTAGGAGTAATGCGTTTTACGGTATTGTGTAACGCGCTGTGCATAGCAATAATAAACGAAAAAGCAGGCAGTATTAGGCAGTTAGTTGTCAATACTGCTTGCTTTTTTTCTGTATTATGCTCATCGCATACCAGTGCTGCCATTCTTGGCTGACGACCTAAAATGAATATTGCCCCATTGGCAAATAGTGTTGCAGGTTATGAAATGCATCTATAAACCATTTCCATAGTGGACAACCGTGCAAGTAGCAGTCTCCATATCTCCTGAAAGGATTCTGAGCAAGGAGGTCTTGCCGCTGCCGTTGGCGCCGATGAGCCCAATTCTTTCGTTTTCGGCGACAGAAAGTTCGCTTATTTCAAAACATCACGTCCGTTGAATTCAAGCAGAACATGTCTTGCCCTTACGATTTCCCGCATCATATTCCTCCGTGTTCCACGTGGCTATGACTAAAGCGGAATTCTTTTGCAAAAGCCTTTTTCTTATCATCCGAAAAATGATGCGTGATAACAAAAACAATGCCACCGGATAATTCGGCAAGAATGTCTTCGATCTTTTCGGCTGTCTCCGAATCCACATTAGCGAGTGGCTCGTCTACAATAGTGATAGGAGCTTTGCGCAACAGTGTTCTGGCAAGCGCGATCCGTTTACGCTCGCCGCCAGATAGATTGCTGCCGCCTTCTCGAATCATACTGTCGAGCCCTTCCGGTGTTGCAAACTTATGCAAATTAAGTTTTTGCAGCAGTGCGATCAGCTCATCATCGCACATGTCACGATACATTGTGAGGTTGTTACGCAGCGTATCGTTGAACAGAACGGGATCCTGCCGCATAATTGCGATCTTTTCGTTCAGTTGCTTCACGCAAAAGGCGTTTGAATCGTTTATGAGTATCTCTCCGCTCTGGGGTTCGTAATATCCAAGCAACAGATTCATGCTTGTTGACTTGCCGGAGCCACTCTGTCCGGTAATCATACATTTTTCGCCCGTATTCAGTTTGAGTGAAAAGTCATTTAAAATCGGAGATGCACCCTCGTACCCAAAGCATACGTGCCGAAAAGCAACGCTTTTAATCTGTGAGATTTCTATTGTCCGCTCGCTACCGGCAGGCGCTTGCTCAAACAACGATTCAAGTTTTTTTGCTATCGGTTTCGTGCTTAAGTATTCTTGCAAGTATGCGGAGATTGCGATGATAGGATATGAAAGCTGGTCGATAAGACCAACAGCAATAAAGAAATCACCCGCAGAAAAGTCTCCGTTCAGAACGAGCGCCGCAGTTGCCACAATTACGATGAAATGGCTCATATAGGATAGGAGCGCAGTGATTGTTTTTGATAAGTAAGTGACCTTTTTGAAACGGAATAGTTTCTCCGAGACTTCTTCGTTGCTCTCTCGAAATTTCCGGGCGATCACTTTCTCAATAGAATAGTTTTTTATCAGTTCAAACCCGGAAAGCCACTCAACTATATTTCCGAGATGTTTTTGAAAGCTGCCGATGCTTTCGTTTTTTGCATTTTGAAGCCTTTTCTCGATCAGCTTTGGTATATAGAGCGGCATAGTCAGTAAAAACAATGTGAGAAGAGCAACGCGGTAGTCTAACCAAAACAGCGCGGCACTTACAATGAGTGTCTTTGACGAAATTTCTATTAATAACGGGATGTTATCAAGATAGCTTTCATTGACTTGATCGATTTGGTCGGTGTATTGCGCGACAAATTCGCCCTGCTGTACGGCCATCGCCTCTACAGGGCTGCGCATTAGCAACCAGTCAAAATACAAGCTGCGCAAAGACTTCTTGTTTGCAACAGAAAAGCGCCCTCGAAAATAGTCATAGCCGTAAAACGATATCATCTCTACTGCTATGGCTGCAAAAAAGGCGATTGCAAGTCGTAATACTCCGGCTGATATGCCATCAAGCGCAGTGTCCAGCAATTCCCCTTTCAAAAATTGCACATAGGTTCCAGCAAAGCCGGCGATGAATACAAAAAGCAAACAAATCGCCCAATATTTCCAGTGACTTTTTATTATGTTTTTCATGATATTATACTGCTTTTGCTAACGCAAGCAACAGCGCCAACAAATCGCACCTTTCCATTTTTTGTGTCCCAAATTAGCCGCTTAGCGCACCTGAATGGCAAAGCGGCAGCAGTATGACTTTGAAGTTGGAACGGCACAGAACAATAGAAAGCTGTGGAAGCATGAGCTCATTGCATAAAGCAGCATGAACAAGGATTAAAATGTTCGTGCCGTTAAACTGACAACCAAATGCGAATTATCATAGTACACCTCATTCATGGTATTCTTGTATAACCAGTGTATCACAAGGACAGAAAATTTGCAAATATATAATCCATCCGAAAGATCTTGTGAAATTTGGCCGGAGCTAAGATAATGTGACCGGCAGGCTCAGCGACGAACGCTATGCCAGAATGTCAGCGACCTGTGAAGCCGAGCAACAGACCTTGGAAAAGCGGGTGGCTGAGCTGCAAATCCTGATGGACGGTGCGAAGCAGAAGTCCATGAACGTCTTCAGATTATCTACAACGCTATTGGCGCAGTAGAAATTCCCAATGAACAAGGAAGCGGCATAGCCGATATTTCTACCGACTATGCCGCACTTTTTTCCGGGATTAAAAATCCCTATGGAGCACCTTCTAAGCTGAGCGTCTCTTTTTGCTTCCTAATTTGCCAATCCTTCGCCGCCATGATATACTATCAGCGGAATTTCCGGCGGCCGCGCCCCTTTTGACGGGCCGCAGAAAGAAAGGCGCTATGGCTATGCGTATCAATGTGACCCGTTCTTCCATGCCTCCGATGGAAGAATATGTAGAAGAAATCCGCAGTCTGTGGGACAGCCACTGGCTGACCAATAACGGCGAAAAACTGAAAAAGCTGGAAGCAGCGCTGAAGGAGCGGCTGGACGTGCCCTACGCGGCGCTGTTCACCAACGGCCATCTGGCGCTGGAGGCGCTTTTGAAGGCGCTGAGGCTGAAGGGCGAGGTCATCACTACGCCCTTCACCTTTGCGTCCACCACTCACGCCATCGTCCGGGCCGGGCTGACCCCGGTGTTCTGCGACATCCGGGAGGAGGACTATACGCTGGATCCGGCCAAGGTGGAGGCGCTTATCACCCCCCGCACCTGCGCCATCCTGCCGGTGCATGTGTACGGCAACCTCTGCGACGACGGAGCCCTGTCCGCCATGGCCAAAAAGCACGGGCTGAAGCTGATCTACGACGCGGCTCACGCCTTTCACGTCAGCCGAAACGGCGTGTCCGCCGCCCGGATGGGCGACGCGGCCATGTTCTCGTTTCATGCCACCAAGGTTTTCCACACCATCGAGGGCGGCTGCGTGACCACCGCCGACCCGGAATTGAACCGGCGGCTGGAGTGGGAGCGGAACTACGGCATCGAGGACGAGGAGACGGTGCTCTACCCCGGCGGTAACGCCAAAATGAGCGAGTTCCACGCCGCCATGGGCCTGTGCAACCTGCGCCATCTGGATGAAAACATCGAAAAGCGCCGCCATGTGGCGGAGGGGTACGACCGCCTTTTGTCCGGCCACGAAGGGATCGTCTGCCCGAAGAAGCAAACGGGCGTTGTGTCCAACTACGCCTATTATCCCGTGCGGTTCACCGGTCAGGCCGGAAGCCGGGACGAGATCTGCGCCCGGCTGGCGGCGGCGGACGTTCACGCCCGGAAGTACTTCTATCCGCTGATCACGGACTTCGACTGCTACCGGGGCCGCCCGGGCTTTGACTCCTCGCGGACCCCCATCGCCCTGCAGGCCTCCCGGCAGGTGGTGACGCTGCCCCTGTACCCGGAGCTGACGGAGGGCGACGTGGAGCGCATCTGCAGCCTGATCCTCGGAAAGGCGTGACCCTATGAGCGAGAAACGCAGCCAGTCCGCGGCTTCCTCCTTCGTGTTCAAGCTGCTGGAGAGCTTCGGCAATCAGGGCATCGCCTTTGTGGTCAGCCTGGTGCTGGGCCGTCTGCTGAGCCCGGACGATTATGGCGTTCTGTCCCTTTTGCTGATCTTCACGGCCATTGCGCAGGTGTTTGTGCAAAGCGGCCTGAACACCGCCCTCATCCAGCGGGCCGAGATCGATGAGACCGACCGCAGCTCCGTGCTTTTTCTGGGGCTCGCCATTGCGGCGCTGCTCTATACGGCGCTGTTCTTCGCCGCGCCCGCCATCGAGCGCTATTTCGCTATGGTCGGGCTGGCAAGTTACCTGCGGGTGCTGGCGCTGATCCTGTTCCCCGGGGCGCTGACCAGCGTACAGAACGCAGTTATTGCCCGGGAAATGTCCTTCCGCAAGCTGATGACCGCCAGTCTGGCCGCTACGGTGCTGTCCGGCTGCGTAGGCGTCGGCATGGCGCTGCGGGGGCTGGGCGTGTGGGCGCTGGTGGGTCAGCAGCTGACCAATCAGTTCAGCCTGTGCGTCCTTCTGCTTGTTCTGGTGCGCTGGCGGCCTCATTTCTGCTTTTCCCTCCGCCGGGTGCGGAGCCTGTTCTCCTTCGGCTGGAAGCTGCTGTTGTCCAGCCTGATGGACACGGGCTATCAGCACCTGCGCTCCTTTGTCATCGGCAAGAAGTTTTCCTCGGAGGCGCTGGGCTATTTCAACCGGGGCAAGCAGTTTCCGGAGCTTCTGATGAACGCGGTGAACGGCTCCATTCAGAGCGTGATGCTGCCGGTCCTGTCCGAGCAGCAAAGCGATCTGGAACGGATGAAGCAGACCATGCGCCGCTCCATTATGGCCTCCAGCTTCCTGGTGCTGCCGCTGATGGCGGGGCTGGCGGCGGTGGCCCGCCCGCTGGTGAGCCTGCTTCTGACGGACAAATGGCTGCCCTGCGTACCCTTCCTGCAGATCTGCTGCATCGACTTCGCCTTTTACCCCATCCACACCGCCAACCTGCAGGCCATCAACGCCATGGGCCGCAGCGACGTGTTCCTGAAGCTGGAGATCATCAAAAAAAGCTACGGCATCGCTATTCTGTGCGTTACCGTGTTCTGCTTTGAGGGCGTGTTGCCCATCGTGTGGGGCGCGGTGGTCTCCACGGTGATCTCGTCGTTCGTGAACGCCTTTCCCAACAAAAAGCTGATCCATTACGGCTACTGGGAACAGATTCGGGATATTCTGCCGCCCATAGGCATGAGCCTTGTCATGTTTCTGTCGGTCAGCGCGCTGGGCCGTCTGCCCCTCGGCAGCCTGCCCCTGCTGCTGGTTCAGGTGGCGGCGGGCGTACTTCTCTACGGCGGCATGAGCCTGCTGTTCAAGCCGGAGAGCTTCCGCTGCCTTGTGCAGATGGCGGCGGCCCTTCGCCGCAAGGCCGCCCGATCCAAAGGAGGGACGGAAGCATGAGCCGTATTCTGCTGACCGCCATCGGTTCCATGGCCGCAGCCCCGGTGGCCCGGCGCTATCAGGCCTTGGGCCACGCCGTATTCGGCTGCGATATTTATCCCCGGGAATGGACGGCGCTGGCCGGAGAGTTGGAGTTTTTTCAGGCCCGGCTGGCCACGGAGGGCGAGCCCTACGTGGAGCAGCTGAGGGAGGCCGTCCGCCGGGATATGCTGGATTTTCTCATTCCCCTGACCGACCCGGAGGTGGACGCGCTGGCCCCTCGAAAAGCCGAATTCCGGGCGCTGGGCTGTACGGTCTGCGTGCCGGAGGAGCGGGTCGCCGCCCTGTGCCGCCGCAAGGACAAGATGAACCGTTTTCTGGCGGAAAAGCAGGTCTGCCACAGCCAGTCGAAAAACTCCGAGTTGGCCGTTGGCGCCCGCAAACAGCGCTGCGCTGGTTTGCGGGAAATGTGCTGCGGCACAGGGTTTAGGGGCTCCGCCCCTATAACCCCGGCAGGAGGCAGTGCCTCCTGCACCTCCCCTTTTTTTGACGCGCCGAGGCAGGTCTGCCGTCTGATCCCCACGGAAAGCGCCGTGCCGGGGCAGCCCTGTCCCTTTCCCTTCCCGGCGATGGTCAAGCCCCGGTCTGGCCGTTCCAGTCTGGGACAGGCCGTGGCGGCGGACGAAAAGAGCTACCAGACGGCACTGGCGGGCCGGGAGGACTGCATCGTGCAGCCTTTTCTGGAAGGGGATATTTTCTGTGTGGACGTGGCCCGGGACGCTTTCGGTCATACCCGCGCCGCCGCCCGGCAGGAGCTTTTGCGCAACAAAAGCGGGCTGGGCATGACCGTGGAGGTGCTGCCCGGTCATCCGCTGGAGGCCGTCTGCTCCGCCATTGCGGAGGCTGTGGGGCTGGTGGGCGTGGTGAACATGGAGTTCATCCGCCACGGGGACGATTTCTTCTTTCTGGAGGTCAACCCCCGGTTCTCCGGCGGCGTAGGCTTCTCCATGGCTGCAGGGATGGACTTTGCGGAAATGATGCTTTGCTGCCATTCCTGCGGCAGCGCCGAAGCCTTCCCCACCGCGCCGAAGCACGCCCTGCTGGCCCGGGAAAGCACCATCGTCCTGACCCAACTGCGGTAAATTCGATTTTTTCAAGGAGGTACTGTGCCATGAATGTGAAAGAACGGTTTCTCAACTATGTGGTCATCGACTCCGGCTCCAGCGAAACCACCGGAACCCACCCCTCCACCGAAAAACAGTGGGATATGGCCCGACTGCTGGAAACGGAACTGAAGGAAATGGGCGCGGAGAATGTTCGTGTCAGCCCCACCTGCTACGTCTACGCGGAGATCCCCGCCAACGTGCCCGATCAGCCCGCCATCGGCCTGATCGCCCATATGGACACCGCCCCCGCCGTGCCCACCGGCCCGGTGCATCCCCGCTGCCTGGTGTATGCCGGCGGCGAGCTGGACGTGGGCAACGGTGTGGTCATGAAGCCGGAAGAATTTGAATGTCTGAAGCGTCACGTGGGCCACGAGCTGATCGTCACCGACGGCACCACCCTGCTGGGCGGCGACGACAAGGCGGGCATTGCCGAGATCATGACCCTGTGCGAGACCCTCTTGACCAATCCTGACCTGAAGCACGGCAAAATTTGCGTGGGCTTCACCCCCGACGAGGAGATCGGCGAGGGCGCGGACGACTTTGACGTCAAGGGCTTTGGTGCGGACTTTGCCTACACGGTGGACGGCGGCGGCGTGGGCGAATATGAATGCGAAAACTTCAACGCCTCCTCTGCGCTGGTGGAGGTCAAGGGCTTCAATATCCACCCCGGCAGCGCCAAGGACAAGATGAAGAACGCCAGCAAGATCGCCATGGAGTTCAATGCCATGCTGCCCGCCGCTGAGTGCCCGGAGCACACGGAAGGCCGGGAGGGTTTCTATCACCTGTGCGGGATGCAGGGCGACGAAAGCGGCGCTGTGCTGCAATACATTCTGCGGGATCATGACGCGGCCAAACTGGAGACCAAGGAGGCCATGATGCTGGCCGCCGAAGCTTACCTGAACCAGAAGTACGGCGCGGGCACCGTGCGCGTCACCCTGAAGGACAGCTACCGCAACATGCGGGAGGTCATCGACCGTTACCCCGAAGTGACGCAGCGGGCGCTGGACGCCATCCGCTCCGCCGGAGATGAACCACAGATCGTCGCTATCCGGGGCGGCACCGACGGCGCGCGGCTTTCCTGGGAGGGCCTGCCCTGTCCCAACCTGCCCACCGGCGGCTACAACGGCCACGGCCTGATGGAGTACGTCTCCGTGCCTGAAATGGAAAAATGCGTCAAGGTGCTGCTGCATCTGGTCGCTGCCCGGAATTAAAAACGATCATAGCAAACAGGCCCGCTTCTCCCAAAAGAAGCAGGCCTGTTTTGACTTTTTCCGTATGATACAGCCTTCGCCGGGGAATACTGCCCCATGGAACCCGCCGCCGTCTGCGGCATAGGATGCAGCGGAGGGAGCGCCCATGAAGAGCAGACTTTTTACCGACCCCCAAGGACTGGATGAACCCTTCGGCCTGTGCGCGCCGGACAAGGTGAGCGTCTGCGTACAGATGGATCGGGAGGCGTATCGCCACGCGCTGGAACGGGCCGCGTCGCGCCGCCTGACCAGCGGGGAATATTTGGAGCAGTTGGTCTGGCAGGATGAGAAAAACCGGGAAAAAGAACCGTAAAAGGCAAAATCCGCAGGAGGATCATTCCTCCTGCGGGTTTTCGTTGGCTGTTTCCGATCGCAGACCCGTCAAAAAGCGGGAAACGATCAGCCGTCGGCCGTCCTCCTCCACGGCGACCACGCGGGTGGAGGCATATCCGGCGGCCTCGCCCTCCTCCGTGCGGTACTGATCCTCCGGCACGGGGTGGCGGCGCGGCGGTGCGGCGGTGGGAACCACCTCCACATCCATGATGCCGCTGGCGTGGAGGATGGCCAGAGCCGCCTCCGCGGGCAGCCCCAGCAAATGTTCAAAGGTCAGGCGCATCAGACCTCCATGATCTCCTTTTCCTTCTGAGCGCAGATGGTATCGACGCCCTTGATGGCCTCGTCGGTCTTTTCCTGAATCTTCTTTTCGGCCTTGGCCCGGTCGTCCTCGGTGATCTGGCTGTCCTTTTCCAGCTTCTTCACCTGCTCCATGGCGTCCCGGCGGATGGAGCGAATGGCCACCTTCGCGTCCTCTGCGCTCTTGCGGACCATTTTGGTCAGCTCCTTGCGGCGCTCCTCGTTCAGTTCGGGGATCACCAGCCGGATCAGCTTGCCGTCATTGGAGGGGTTCAGCCCCAGGTCGCTCTTCAGGATGGCTTTTTCCACCAGCGGCAGGGCCTTCTGATCCCACACGTTGATGACCAGCATCCGGGGTTCGGGCGAGGACACGTTGCCCATCTGGTTCAGGGGGGTCTGCACACCGTAATAATCCACCATTACGCGATCCAAAAGCTGCGGATTGGCGCGTCCGGCGCGGATGGACCGCAGTTCCGTCTGAAAAACGGAGGTGGTCTTCTTCATTTTTTCCGTGGCGTTGTCAATCACCTGCTGATACATTCGGTTTCCTCCCTTGGCTTTATCAACAAAATTTGCTGAATAGCAGTTTGAATTGACTCTATTGTACCGCTTTTCGGGATAAATGGCAAGATGGGAGTTGCGTTCCGCACGGGGGTTTGTGGTATACTGTGACGGTAGGCATTGCGCTCATGATTCAGGAGCCTTTCCAAAGGAGGAACCGTCACTTTGAAATGGTTTTCTTTTCCCCGTTTTCTTCGGCGGGGGAACGGGAAAAAAGCGCCGTCCCAGCCCGAAAAGGCTGTGGAGACGGCTCATCAGCCGGAGGACGAGAACGCCCGGAGCGAAAAGCTGCCCGCCCCGGAAAAGGGCCGCGGCCCCATCACCCATTGCGACCTTGCCAGCCTTTCCAGCCTGACCCTTCCCTTTGAGAGCGATCCCTTTTTCCGGCTGCGTCCGCCTTTCACCAAAGAGGCGGCGGAGCTGTCGATGGAGCTGGCTCAGATGACCTATACGCTGGAGCTGGAGCCGTGGGAACAGGCGGGCTGGAACGATTTTTCCATCCAGATCGACAATTCGCTCAAAAGCGGCATCAGCCATTCCGACGCGGCCAGCGGCGAGGCCATGCGGCGCATTGTAGACGCGTGGAAGCTGGGGACCGCCAAGGCGGCGCTGAACGCCCAAAACCCGGTTTCACAGGTGCTGAGCACTCTGCGCCAGCGGGAACGAAGCGACACCATCAAGGCCGTCTGCATGGCCCATCCCGGCGAAAACGGACAGACCGTCATCGCCATCGGCTTCATGGGCACCGGCAAGCGGATGTACGACTGGATCTCCAACCTGCGCTTTTCCACGGAGGAAGGCTTCCACCGGGGCTTTTATCAGCTGTGCACCTTCTTTGAGGAAAGCGTGGAGCAGATCGTTTTCCCGGCGACGGCGGCCCGTCAGGGGCTGGAAAAGCTGACGCTGGGCGATATCCTTTCGGATATGCGCTCCCTGCGCAGCCCCTACCGGCTCTGGATGGCGGGACACAGTCAGGGCGGCGCGGTGATGCAGATCTTCACCAACCGGCTCATTCAGCACTGGGGCGTGCAGCCTCAGAATATTGTGGGCTATGGCTTTGCTTCGCCTACGGTGGCCACCGGGCGGCTGTTGTATGACCCGGCCAGCTATCCCCTGTACCACCTGCTCAATTCCGACGATCTGGTGCCCCGGATGGGCGGGCTGCTGCATCTGGGCCTGTGCATGGAATACCCTGCGGACGACGCACTGCGGACGGCGGCCTACGGGCTGGATTCTCTGGGCATCAACGAGGAAGCGTACCTTCGGCTGGCCCCCTATCGGGACGCCATGCAGGACACCGGCAGTGTGCTGACCATCCTGTATGCTTTTCTGGCGGCGCTTCGGGAGCATATGGAGGAGAGTGAACCGGGCAAACGGCTGGAGCAGCAGCGGCTGCTGAGCTGGCTTGGCAAGGCCATGTCCTTTGCGGGAGAAAAAGCCTCCGACGGGCTGGACTGGGCGCTTCAGCGCATCCGGGAAGGGTATGAGGACCTGATGCAGGCTTCCCTGCCCACACGAAAAATTCATACGCTGATCGGCGAATTTCGGGTGCTGTTCCGTGAGATTCCTCTGCGGCGCATCCTCAGCGCCATTGCCGAGCTGGGTGAGCCGCCGCACCACATCATGCGGGAAAAGCAGCCGGGAGCCTATGCGTGGATCGTGGAAAACGGGCTGGACAAGCTGCGTCCCTTTATTTGGGTCAAACAGTCCGGCCAGCTGCCCCGGCGCAGCTATGCGGAAGGAAAGGTCAAGGCTGTCGCAGTCTGGAACGAATATCCCGTGCGGGTCTCCCGCCGCCATCGCCGCCCTGCCCGAAGGATGGAGCCCCGCGGCATTCTTCGCCGCAGCTATTCGGCCCTTCGTCGGAGATAAGCCTGTTTCATCCCCAGAAAAGATGCTATACTAGTGGACCAAATCCATGAATACAAAAGAAGGAGGGCGAAGCCATGGGAGCGAATCAGGGCTTTCTGCGTCCGACAGGCAATCTGGCCCGTCGGGAAAAGACCGTGTCTTCGCCTGCTTTGTCCCAATCGAAGGAGCCGCACTATCCCGACCTTCGGGAGGACTTGACCAATAGCAGCACCCGTCCAGCGCCGGTCGGGCTGCGTTCTCCCCTGACCCCGGCCAAGGCGATGAAGACCGCCACACCCGCCCCGGTGCAGCCGATTCCCAAACAGACACCGCTGACCGAGGAGGATTGGCAGCTGGAACGGCCGGGTCGCCTCGTCCGCCGGGAGCCGGAGAAAACGTCGCCTTCCATGGCTTTCCGCCTACTGGAAGATCGTCCCGTCCCCGATCAGCCCGAAGAAACGACATGGGAGGAAGGAACTGCGCCTGTGCCGGTTACGCTCCCTCAGGAGGAAATACCGCCCGTTGAATCCGAACGGGCGCTGGGCGCTTCTCCGCTGGACGACGCGCTGTTTTCCGACTTGCTGCAAAGCAACCCGGATATCATGGGATTGTTGGAAGACCCGGAGGATTGGCCGGAGGACGGGGAGGACGCGCTGCCCGACGATCAGATTCCCGAACCGGCTTCAGTGCCGGTCTCGCTGTTCCCTGAAAGCCGTCCCCGGCGGAAATGGCCGTGGATCGCGGCAGGAACGGCGCTCCTGCTGACGGCGGGCGGCGCGGCATTATGGAAAACCGGGCTATGGGCCCGCCTTTTGGAGCGGCTTTCCTAGGCTGCTTCCCCAATTTTTTTGAAAGGAGCCGCTGCCTTGCGCAACTTGACTTCCTATGAACTGCACACCGGCAAACTGACAAAGCCGGTGGTTTTCGGCGTGGTCAGCGACCTTCACGACGAGCCCTACGACGATCTCTGGCCCCTTCTGGCGGGCTGCGACGCGCTGCTGGTGCCGGGCGATGTGGTCAACCGATACACCCAGACTTCCGCCCGGGGAATCGCTTTTCTGCGGGAAGCGGCCCGGCGGATGCCCACCTTTTTCTCACTGGGCAATCATGAAACGAAAACCAAGCAGTTTCAGGCTCTGATGCAGGCGTTGAACGGCACCGGCGCGGAGATTCTGGTCAACCGCTACGTGCCCTTCGGCGAATGCTGGATCGGCGGCTGGTATGACCCGGAGATCGTGCGTCAGCCGGACTGCATGGACGAATTTGAACGTCTGCCGGGCTGCCGGGTGCTGCTGTGCCATAAGCCGGAACACTATATCAAGTTTCTGCGCGGTCGGGATGTGGAGCTGGTGGTGGCGGGGCACGCCCACGGCGGACAAATTCGCATTGGTTCTCAAGGATTGTACGCGCCCGGGCAGCATTTCTTTCCGAAATACACCAAGGGCATCGTAGACGGGCGGCTGGTGATCTCTGCAGGCGCGGGGAACCCCTGCGGAATGCCCCGGTGGGGCAATCCCTGCGAGGTACTGAAAATTACGTTGGACTGAAATTTTGGAAAATTCCGCGGCAGCGACGGCAGAACATCGGCTTTCTATTTCAAAAAATCATTGATTTTCAACGCCTTAAAGCGGCTGACAGAAAAAAGTTGAAATTTTTTGAAAAAAGTTATTGACAAAGGAACGGGTTTTGAGTACAATATCCATCGTCGCCTGTGTGGGCACGCTACAGGACGGGGTGTAGCGCAGTCTGGTAGCGCACGTGCTTTGGGAGCATGGGGCCGGGG
>OLQL01002437.1_pt1 | contig 12787 bp, 4 predicted proteins | sample 1672971 | NCBI WGS metagenome assembly OLQL01 (sample SAMEA3136742, study PRJEB25190) | human gut metagenome | biome: human gut; feature: human-associated habitat; material: faeces | place: Austria | collected 2013
ACGACCAACGGTACCATTACCGATTTTGACGGTAAATATACGCTGAAGGTAAAAAATGCCAAATCCATATTGGTTGTTTCTTATATCGGTTATCAGACTCAGGAAATTCCAGTCGGAAATGGTGGTAAGAAAGATATTACCATGCAAGACGATTCCGAACTGATGGATGAAGTGGTTGTGATCGGTTATGGTACGCAGCGAAAGGGTGATGTGACCAGTGCTATTTCAAGTGTAAAATCAGAAAGTTTTGTGAAGGGGGCGGTAACCGATGCAGGCCAGCTGATACAAGGTAAGGTAGCAGGGCTGAATATTTCTTTACCTTCAGGAGATCCTACCGGCAACACACAAATTATGCTACGTGGTATTTCATCTTTAAAAGGTGGAACTTCACCATTAGTATTAGTTGACGGAGTGCCAGGAAGTCTGAATACAGTAGCCCCTGAAGATGTTGAGTCCATCGATGTATTAAAAGACGGTTCGGCTACTGCCATTTATGGTACACGTGGTACAAATGGCGTAATTATTATTACAACCAAACAAAGTCGTAAAGAAATGGCTCCCACCATTGATTATAATGGATATGTTTCTGTATCAAACATTTTAAACAGACCTGATTTCATGGATGCTGATGACCTTCGTCAGAAATGGAATGAAGGATATACTTTCAACGGAGCTAACTTGAAAGATTTCGGAGCCAATACCGATTGGCTGGGTGAACTGACCCGCACAGCTGTTTCTCATTCACACAACTTATCCTTAAGAGGTGGTAGTAAAAATACCAATTATACAGCCTCCATCAACTATACCAACCGGCAAGGTACTTTTATAAAGACTGACTTTGAAGCTATAAACGGTCGTATGGACATCACTCACTCTATGTATGACAATAAATTGACAGCCAATGTCAGTACATTCGTCAGCCAACATACCATGCCTCGCAGTTGGAATACATACGCTTATCGACAGGCTTTGATTCACAATCCTACAGAACCTGTAAAAGATGAGAACGGTGACTGGTTTGAGCGCGACTTGTATTTTTATGATAATCCTGTAAGTTATATCCGCGAAACAATTGGTGAAATGAAACGTAAAAACATCCGTTTCAATGGTAGCCTGACTTTCCGCCCTATTGAATCTTTGACCTTGAAAGCCATGTATGCCCGCCGGAGTACGACTTCTACCGATGGATATTACCAAACCAAGAAACATGTATCTACAACCAAGAGTGGCCGTAACGGCTATGCATATCGTTATGATTCTGATTTTGATAATAATCTGATAGAATTGACGGCCAACTTTCAGAAAGCATTCGGCAAGCACAATGTCAGTGTATTGATAGGTTATAACTATGAAGACAACACCAACTCTAACCTGTCCATGTCCAACTACGATTTTCCTACCGATGCTTATTCTTACAACAAAATGGAAGCAGGTATGGCCTTGAAACGTGGTGAAGCTTCCATGACCAGTTATAAAAATTCTGATAAATTAATCGGATTATTCACCCGTGTCAGTTACAATTTCAATGACCGCTACTTATTGATGGCTTCTTTGCGTCATGAAGGCTCTTCCAAGTTCGGTAAAGATCATAAGTGGGGTAATTTCCCCGGCATCTCTTTAGGATGGAGAATTAACAGAGAGAATTTTATGAAAAATGTGAATTGGATGGATAACCTGAAACTTCGCGTGGGATACGGTGTGACCGGAATCAATGTAGCCGACCCGTACACATCACTCTCAAGTTTGAATTATAATGGCGCTTTCCTGTACAATGGAACATGGGTCAAAGCATTGGAAACAATCCGTAACAACAACGCTGACCTGCGTTGGGAAAAGAAACACGAATTCAATGTAGGTCTGGATTGGGATGTCCTAGGAGGACGATTGGGTGGAACCGTTGACTACTATATACGTAGAACAAAAGATGCTCTTTGGGACTACGAGGTTCCTGTTCCGCCTTATATGTATCCAACCATGCTAGCCAATGCATCGGAAATGGAAAATAAAGGACTTGAAATTCTAATTCGTGCTACGCCTATCCAGACAGAAAAATTCACTTGGAATACCAATGTGTCCTATTCTACTAATTCAAACAAGGTCGTTGCACTATCCAGCGAGAAATTCTCGATGGACCAAGATTATTTCTATACAGGGTATACCGGAGAACCCATTCAAACCACTACCCATATCGTCCAAGTAGGCAAGCCTATAGGTACTTTCTATGGTTTGAAATCGGTTGATATTACAGATGACGGACTATGGTTGGTAGAAAACAAAAAAGGTGAACATGTTTTAGCCGAGGAAACCGATGCCACTGACTGGCAAGTATTAGGTAATGGTATTCCTAAACATTATCTGAACTGGAACAATACCTTCAATTTCTTTAATTTCGATTTAAGTATAAATATGCGTGGTGCTTTCGGCTTCCAGATTTTGAATTACCAACGTATGTATTATGAAAATGCAAAACCTGAAATCCAGTACAACCGCCTGAATTCTGCTTTTGACAAAGTATATGGCAAAACCCAATTGAAAGATGACCAACGCTATGTCAGCTATTACGTAGAGGACGGTGATTACTGGAAAATTGACAATGTGACTTTGGGGTATACCTTCAAACTATCCAAACAGCATATCATCAAAAACCTACGTATCTATGCTTCAGTATTGAATCTAGCTACCATTACCGGTTACAAGGGTATGGATCCGGAAGTACCATTGAGCAGCAACACCTATGGATTATTGGATGCCGGTACTGACAATCGCGACAAGTATCCTACCAATCGCACTTATACTTTTGGAGTTAATCTTACATTCTAAATTTAATTAAACAAAAAAGAACAGTTATGAAACTATTTAAATATGGTGTTTATGCACTCTGTGCATCTGCCATGCTCAGTATAAGCAGTTGCTTTAATTTGGATGAGGAGCCTTATTCTGAAATCATTGAAGAAGACTATGTACCAACCGAAGCCGATGAGATAGCCTTGTTGGCTACCACCTATTCACAATTACGCTTTGTGATGGACTGGTATGGCTTGTTTGACCTACAGGAAGAATCGGGCGATGTAATTGTCACACCTACCCGCCCTAACGGCTGGGATGACGGAGGTACTTACAAGCAAATGCACAAACACACTTGGGACAACCAGCAAGGACAGCCCCAAAGTATTTGGGACTATTGCTATAAAGGCATAGCCAATGCCAATAAAATATTAAAACGTGCCGATGAAGGTTTTTTCACAGAAGAAAGTAAACCTAAAGTCGTAGCTGAGGTAAAAGGAGTACGTGCGCTTTGGTACTCCATTCTTTGCGATACACATGGAAATATTCCTATACAAACCAGTTTCAGCGAAGAGATTCCGGTTCAATCTACTCGTAAACAAGTTTTTGACTTCATTATCAATGAACTGAAAGAAGTAATGCCCAATTTGCCTACTGAAGTCAATAAATCCACTTATGGCAGACTTACTCAATGGGGAGCCAAATGCTTGATGGCACGTATGTATCTGAATGCTGGGGTCTATACAGGAACTCCAATGTGGAACGAATGTCTGGAACAATGTAACGATATCATTAACAGCGGTTTATTTAGTTTGGAAACAAACTACACAGATATCTTCAAAACAGAAAACTCCGGATGTGTGGAAACGATCTTTGCCATTCCTTATGATGAAGTTTATAATGAAGGTGACAACAATGGTCCTGTTTTTGGAGCCCACATGAAATTTCTGTCTTCAAACAGTCGTAAGGTCTTCAATATGCAAACCACCCCATGGGGAGGTTCAGCAGCAAACCCTCAGTTCATTAACAGCTATGATCCTGATGATATGCGGTTAAAATATACATGGCTGCAAGGTGAACAGTACAGCCCGGACGGAGTACTGATCACCACTTTCCCCAATAAGTTACCCAGCATTTACAAAACAGACACAGATGACGGTTATCGGGTAGGAAAATACGAAATTAAGGTAGGAGCTAAAAGCCTTCTAAGCAATGACTTCCCTTATTTCCGTTATACCGAAGTATTGCTGATGAAAGCAGAATGTCTGCTCCGCTTAGGACAAAACGAAACCGAAGCAGCCCATATCGTGTCACAGATCCGTGAGCGTGCATTCCGTGAATCGGCTCATCCGGAAAAAGCAACGGTTGATGCAGCTTGGTTGAAAGGCGACACACACATTAACTATGGTACGCTTGACGAAAAAGGTCAAATTGATGATGCGGGTAATACAGAAGTCGTAGAATTAGGCGGACTTTATGATGAATGGGGATGGGAATTTGCAGCCGAGGCCCGTCGACGTACGGATATGATTCGCTTCGGAACCTATCAGAAGAAAAGTTGGTTTAATCATACTCCGACTGCCAATGACTTGAATGGCAACTCTATCCTGTTCCCGATTCATTTAGATCATCTTAATACAAACCCTAATTTACAGCAAAATCCAGGCTATGCCGGTAAATAAGAAATAATGTGATAGAAAGCAACCTTCTTTCTTCTCAATAGTTGCTTATCATTTAAACAAATATTTATTTTCCAGCCCGGTTTAAGTTATTAGAACCGGGCTTTATATTCCCATCTCTTATAAAATCATTACTTAAAATATGCTCATGGAAATGAACAGATATTTATCTTTTACTCTCTTTACAGGATTATCCCTATTGACAACAATACCCATTGAGGCGTATACACTAAATCCTAATAAAACAGCAACATTCACCTTGCAGACAAATGTTATCGAAGTACGAAGCATAACTTCTGTACAACCCATCGTGGTCTATTGTCCTGTGGGAACTGTTCCCCAATTACCTTATCAAGTATGGGTGACTTATTCAGACGGACAAGGTGAATACCGTCAAACTAAATGGTCCAATTCCGCTTTATCCACAGAACAATCAGAGGCTGACGATAAAGTTTATCCCATTGGAAGCCAATACACAATAAACGGATTCATTATAGGAGACGATACTACAGAAAACGGATATCCTATCACTGCTAAAATAGAGGTGGTAGACACTAAAAATACAATTTCCCCCAAGCTAATAGCCCATACTATCCCCTTAAACAATGTAAAGATTAACGGCAACAATCGCCTGACCTCCAATCGTGATCTTGCCATTAAAGAGATTATCAGTTGGGATGTAAGCCAACAGCTATATAATTATCGCGACACTTATGGCCTGAGTACCGAAGGATATACCCGGTCTGACGGATGGGACTCACCTGAAACTAAATTAAAAGGACATGGTTCCGGACACTATATGTCCGCACTGGCCCTTGCCTATGCCGCTGCAACAAATCCTTCGCATAAAGAAATTTTACGCCGTAACATCACCCGAATGGTGAATGAACTGCGCGAATGTCAGGAGCGTACATTCGTATGGAGCGAAGAATTAGGAAGGTATCTCGAAGCCCGTGATTTTGCCCCTGAAGAAGAATTGAAAAAGATGAAAGGTACATGGGAAGCTTTTGATGAACATAAAACAAAATGGGCTACTTATGGCTATGGTTATCTGAATGCGATCCCCCCACACCATCCCGCACTGATAGAGATGTATCGTGCATATAACAATTCGGACTGGGTATGGGCTCCCTATTACTCCATTCACAAACAGTTAGCGGGTCTGATAGATATTGCAACTTATATGGATGATAAAAGCATTGCCGACAAAGCATTGCTCATAGCCAAAGATATGGGTCTGTGGGTATGGAATAGAATGCACTACCGCACTTATGTAAAAAAAGACGGAACACAAGAAGAACGCAGGACACATCCCGGCAATCGTTATGAAATGTGGAACATGTACATTGCAGGTGAAGTGGGAGGTATGGGAGAATCTTTAGCACGTCTTTCAGAAATGGTCAGCGCCCCTGAAGAGAAGGCGCGTCTGATAGAAGCATCCAATTGTTTTGATAGTCCGGCCTTTTACGAACCGCTTTCAAAGAATATTGATGATATACGTAACAGACACGCCAATCAGCATATCCCTATGATCATCGGTGCACTGAGAAGTTATTTAAGTAACAATGATACATTTTATTATCATGTATCCCATAATTTCTGGAATTTAATACAAGGACGTTATCGTTATTCTACCGGCGGTGTGGGTAATGGCGAAATGTTCAGACAGCCCTATACCCAAATAGTAAGTATGGCCATGAATGGCGTATCTGAAGGAGAGAGTCACTCAAATCCACATATCAATGAAACTTGTTGTGCATATAACTTGCTAAAATTAACAAAAGACCTCAACTGTTTTAATCCGGACGATGCCCGTTACATGGATTATTACGAACGGACACTTTACAACCAAATAATCGGCTCATTACACCCTGAACACTATCAGACTACTTATCAATATGCCGTAGGACTAAATGCATCGAAACCATGGGGCAACGAAACTCCGCAATCTACCTGCTGCGGAGGTACGGGATCTGAAAATCATGTAAAATATCAGGAAGCAACCTACTTTGTTTCGGACAATACATTGTGGGTAGCCCTTTATATGCCTACCACACTCCATTGGGAAGAAAAAAATATCACTTTACAACAGGAATGTTTGTGGCCAGCAAAAAGCTCCACAATTAAAGTTACTGCCGGAGAAGCCCGATTTGCCATGAAACTGCGAGTACCTTATTGGGCCACCGACGGCTTTGATGTAAAACTAAATGGAATCTCTATTGCCACTCATTATCAACCTTGTTCATACGCGGTAATACCTACCCGGCAATGGAAAGAAAATGATATAGTAGAAATTACAATGCCATTCACTAAACATATAGACTATGGTCCCGACAAGCTACCGGCCGAAATAGCAAGTAAAGACGGACACCAACTTGAAACGGCTTGGGTAGGTACATTAATGTATGGACCGTTTGCCATGACAGCTACCGATATCACTAATTGGACGGAAGCAACACTCAATATAGACTCACGTCTTGCCAGTATTACCGTTGTTGAACCTAACGGTCCGCAAACCGGTACTACAGGAAATTTATATACACTGATGCAAGGTGGACGAACTTTCCAACCAGATTATTATCGCCATGACCATACAACTCATTACTTCCGCATCAATCATATTAAAGATCCTACTGTAGAACTGAAAATGGCTCTGTCGGCAAAATTACGAGAAACTACGGCATTTAGTAAAAGCCATTACACAAAAGCAAGTTTCGCCAAACTAACAACCGCTATACAAGAGGGAGAGAAACTAATGAAAATATCTCCTCTGACAGAAACTACCATTTCTACTTGTGTAGACAATATTGACAAGGCCATAGAATCATTAGTCGCCTCCCGATTAGATAAGAGCAATCTTGAAGCCAGTATCCATATAGCTAAAAAATGTAATCCGGACCTTTATACTACTGATAGTTTTAAAACATTGCAAGCTACTCTTGAAAGCGCCCATGAAGTAATGGATAACATTGATTTACAAACCGTTATTGACAAACAAACTTTATCACTACAAGATGCCACCGCTTCTTTGGTACTGGCAAATAATGTAGATAAAACAGAATTAAAGGAGTTACTTAATATAGCTATGGAACGCCAAACAAACCAAGAAAAATGGAATGCTCTCGCAGTCAAGGTTCCTGAATTTGCTCCTTGGGCTCATTTCGGGTTTACCCGTTTGAAACGTACATTGGAACATGCCCAAAATGTATATTTTAATAAGGATAAAAACTACTCCCAAGGAGAAGTCAATGCCATAGTAGCTAGTTTGAATACCGTCATCAATACAATGAGACCGGGTAACTTACCCGAAATGGAAGATTTAAGACCTTTATCTGCTCTATTAAGGCGCGTAGGCACCATAGACGATTCTACAGATCCGACATTAAAAGACGCTGTTGCATTCACTGAAATGGTCATAAAATACGTAGCAGACGGCAGTGGCACACATGATATGATAGAAACAGCTATCAGCCGCTTAAAATCTGCAGCAGGATTATGATAAGCTAGCTTTTAGAGAATGTCTGAAAAGGTCTATTGAAAGATTCATCTGGAATCCTCACTTTTTCTTCGAATTTTCTCTTTTCTTTCTCAGAAAAATAGTAATCTTGCATAAGATTTAGAAAATAAGAAGAAAATACTATGAAAAGACTAGTCCTATTGCTATTGAACTTACTGATGCCGATGATTCTGTTTGCAGCGTCCAATGACCTCTGTTTCCGTCATTTTTCTGTAGAAGACGGACTATCATCCAATTCGGTACGTGCTTTAATGCAAGATAAATACGGTTTTCTATGGATAGGAACGGATGAAGGACTGAACCGCTATGACGGTACTACTGTAAAACTCTATAGACTGAAAGATAGGGGAGCTAATGAAGCTATTTCATCTTTATACAGCACCCTCAATAAGATATGGATAGGTACAGACGAAGGCATATATATCTATGATTACGAAACAGAAGATATAATGCCTTTTGTACTGGCCACCTCCCAAAATATCCATATTGAAACAAATACGAACCATATTGTCGAAGATAAAGACAAAAACCTATGGTTCACTACGGTAGGACAAGGAATATTCAAATACAACACTATCACCAACCACTTGGAGCAATACGAATTTAAAAACGCAAATGGTTTAATGGCAAGTGTACTGGTGGATAGTGAAAACCAAATATGGGCCATTACCAATTGGGGAAACTCAGGTCTTTTCAAACTGAATAAAGCAGAAAATAAATTCGAGACTTTTCCGCTCTCCTATGAAAGCGGAAAGCATGACTCAAACGCATTGGTCATGTTGGAAGACTCGGAACATACACTGTGGTTAGGAACCTGGGAGTGTGGTTTGCAAAAAATCGATAAATACAGCGGAAAGGCCACTACTTATCTGCATCCCACAGACGGAAAAGGTGCCACCCATATTCATTCTATCATGGAATATGCCCCTCACCAGCTACTCATAGGCTCGGATGACGGGCTTCTGTTATTCAATACCATTACAGAGGAATATCAATTGTTTACAGAAGATGAAACAAACCCACATTCATTGTCCAACCGTTTTGTTTATCCTATTATAAAAGATCATGAAGGTGGAATATGGATCGGAACTTACTATGGAGGAGTAAATTATATTTCACCCAATACTGGACAATTCGAAAGTTTTGTCCACTCACGTTTTTCCAATTCTGTTAACGGAACAGTCATCGGACGGTTCTGCGAAGACTCTAACGGAGATGTGTGGATCGCTTCGGATGACGGAGGGTTAAACTGCTTTTCTCCTCAAAATAGAAAATTTTCCCATTATTTGCCCTTGGAGGGAAAAAACAGTCTGTCCTATCACAATGTACATGCACTTTGTATGGACGATGATAATTTATGGATCGGTACTTATACTGGAGGGGTAAACGTATTAAATCTGCAAACGGGAACTTTTAAAACATATTCTGCCTATCAGGATAATCCCGCCTCACTGGACGGAACCAGTTCTTATGCCATATTCAAAGACAGAAAAGAGAGAATATGGGTCACCTCCATGTCCGGAGTAAATCTATATAACCGGGAAAAAGATAATTTCACCCGAATTAAAGACTTGGACGCACTGACCATTGACATTGACCAGGATACCAAAGGAAATCTCTGGTTCTCCACCCAAGGCAAGGGATTATTTAAATACCATCCAGAAAAACAGATATGGAAGAACTATATACATGACCATAAAAATCCGAACTCACTGGCAAACAACCAAGTGAACTGCGTACTGATTGACACAAACGGAGAGATGTGGGTGGGAACCATGAACGGGCTCTGCAAATACAATGCGGAAGAAGATGCATTCGAAACTTTACCTCTTGAAATTCCCAGTCACAATATATGCAGCATCATCGAAGACCAACGCATATTGTGGCTCACCACCACCAAAGGGCTAGTGCGCTACACCCCTGGAGAAGGTTGCCGAGTATTTACTAAAAGCGACGGACTGCAAAGTGAACAATTCCTACCTAATGCTGCCTTAAAAGCATCGGATGGAAAAATCTATATCGGCTCAGTAAACGGATTCAATGCTTTCTACCCCCATCAGATTAAGACAAATGTGATGCTTCCTCCAGTAATCATTACAGAACTGGAAATAGATAATAAGGAAATCCAAACTGGAAACAAACTGCTTCCAAAATCTCTCAACCAGTTGGAAGAACTGGAGCTATCCTATAAAGAAAATGCATTCAGCTTGCTTTATGCCTCTTTAAGCTATTGCACCCCCAATAAAAACAAATACGCCTATAAACTGGAAGGATTTGACAAAGACTGGAACTATGTAGGCTCCCAAAATAAGGCCACTTACACCAATTTGCCCGCAGGAACCTATCTTTTCAAAGTAAAGGCGACCAATAATGACGGAATATGGAATGAAAAAGGAACCAGTCTGAAAATCACCATCCACCCTCCTTTCTATTGGTCCACCGCTTCCAAACTGCTCTATTTTGTATTGGTTTGCATAGCTTTCGGATTCGTCATCCGCTTCATCATCAAACGGACAGAGAAGAAACATACGGCTGAAATAAACAAACTGAACGCCAACAAGGAAAAAGAAGTACACGAAGCCAAAATCAAGTTCTTCACCATGATAGCCCACGAAATACGCACACCGGTATCCCTTATCATAGGACCTTTGGAGAAAATAATGAAATCTCCCGTGTCCCTGCCGTCTACAGTACGCGACGATCTGAATATTATTGACCGTAACAGCCAGCGTCTGCTGTTCCTGGTAAACCAATTGCTGGATTTCCGGAAGGTGGAACAGGAAGGAATGAAAATGAAGTTTGCTTCCCAAAATATCCACCAACTGCTCAAAGCGGTTTGTGAACGTTTCGAACCTTTCATCGCCCAACATGGAGCACGGCTTACTGTAAAATATCCTGAAGCAGATTTCACGGCTATAGTAGACAGTGAGGCGGTAACCAAACTAGTCAGCAATCTGTTGACCAATGCCAGTAAATACACAAAAGATGAAGTTACTCTTACCTGTATCGTACAGCCGGAACAACATACTTTTATAATCCGAGTGACAGATAACGGCATAGGGATCAGCAAAGAAGAACAAAAGAAGATATTCCATCCGTTCTATCAGGCTATGGATAACAAGCCGGGAACAGGTATCGGCCTCAGCATTGTCAAAAGTATCGTAGAATCACACAATGGCTGTATTGAAGTGGAATCCGAGGTTAACAAAGGATCATCTTTTATCGTAACGTTACCTATAGAACAAGCACAAGTCCTGCCACAGGATACGGGCACATCACTATTGAACAACCCAGCCATTCCCGAAGGAATCTTGCAAGAGGACCTCTCCGGTTCTCCTATCAAACATAAACCAACCATGCTGATTGTGGATGATAATGAGGAAATGTTGAATTTCCTTTCGAGTAGTCTGGCTGATAAATACAGCATACTTACCGCAGAAGACGGTATAGAAGCACTGAATAAACTGAAAGAAAACGAAGTGACACTCATTGTAAGCGACTGGATGATGCCACGCATGGACGGAGTGGAATTCTGCAAAGCAATAAGGACTAACCAGGCTACCAGTCATATACCCTTCATCCTGCTAACGGCCAAGACAGATACCAACTCCAAGATAGAAGGTATGGATTGTGGTGCAGATGCCTACATAGAGAAACCTTTCTCCATGCAATACTTGGAAGCATGTATCAAGAATCTGGTAGACTTGCGTAATCTGCTGCATCAGAAATTCTCGAAGATGCCGTTGGTTCCGCTGAACAGCATTGCCAATAATTCTATGGACGACAAGTTCCTTACCCGTATGAATGAAATCATAGAAGAGAATTTCTCCAATCCGGAATTATCCGTAGATTTCCTGGCCGAAAAATTATGTATCAGCCGTTCGGGTCTGTTTGCCAAAATAAAGACATTGGCCAATATCACCCCTAATGAACTGATTCAAGTGGTACGTTTGAAAAAAGCAGCGATCTTGCTGGCAGAAAACAAATATCGCATCAATGAAATCTGTTATATGGTAGGATTCAATAATCCGTCTTATTTCTCCAAATGTTTCCAAAAACAGTTCGGCATGAAACCGGGGGAATTTGTAAACGGGAAAAGAGAAGAATAAAAACTAATCAAAAATCATTTCCTAAAAATAAAAAATCCGGTTTCCCCTTTTCAGAGAAACCGGATCCATGATGAACGAGTGGTTTTATTTCAATCAATAATTATTCTTCTTCACTTCGAAATAAGCTTGCGGATGCAGACATGCAGGACATACTTCAGGAGCTTCCGTACCTACATAAATGTAACCGCAGTTACGGCACTGCCATACAGTTTCTTCCGCTTTCTTGAATACTGTGCCTTCTTCCACATTCTTCAATAAAGCCAGATATCTTTCCTCATGCCCCTTTTCAGCTTCAGCGATTCTGCGATACATAGTAGCGATAGCAGGAAAACCTTCCTGATCGGCCACATCAGCAAAGTGAGGGTAATCAGTAGTCCATTCTTCATTTTCACCAGCAGCAGCAGCTTTTAAACATTCAGCAGTTGTTCCAAGCATGATTGGGAAATCACCTTCGACATGTAAAGCTTCTCCCTTTAATTCAGCATTTAATAATTTCATTAATCTTTTAGCGTGTTCTTTTTCTTGATTTTCTGCTTGCCGACGTTGATGTTGGCCGCCTCGGGTACGAAGTTGTCGAGCTTTTCGTCGTATTTATCGGGGTTGACGTTACTCGTGCCGCGCGTATCGACCACGCGCACCTCGGTGCGCGAGCGCTTCTGCTGCGGCTGCCGGCCGCCGCTTGACTGCGGCTTCCGCTT
>OLQL01002438.1_pt1 | contig 12786 bp, 8 predicted proteins | sample 1672971 | NCBI WGS metagenome assembly OLQL01 (sample SAMEA3136742, study PRJEB25190) | human gut metagenome | biome: human gut; feature: human-associated habitat; material: faeces | place: Austria | collected 2013
TTTAAGCGCCAGCTATGCCCCGTTTGTTAGGGGACGAACCATATCTTACTGCTTTTTTTAAGGTTTGTCAATAGAAAAAGGGTACAGAAAGCGTTCAGCTTTCCGCACCCTTTTGCCCCTTTGGCAGCCGGTTATTGCTCCTTGTCCGCACGCAGGCGCCGGGTCACCTCCCGGGCAACACGCAGGCCGTGCTGTGCATTTTCAGCGCCCAGCCGTGCAAGCGGGTCTGGCGCGCCGTGCAGCGTGCGCTCCAGCCATTCCGCCTCCAGCGCCTGCATCCGCGCCAGCACCTCCGGATACCGGGCCTTTACATCCGCCGTTTCCCGCGGGTCCTCTTCCGTATGATACAGGGCATATTCTGCAAAATCCCACAGGCCGGGGCTGAAGGTATGCACCATCTTCCAGCCGTCCTGTAAAACCGCCCTCTGGCAGGTGTACAGCCCGTGCTCACACACAAGATATTCCCGGGGCGCCGCTGTTCCGTCCAGCGTGTCCTGCAGCGCTGTACCGTGCCACATCTCCGGTGCGGCCACGCCGAAAAAGCGCGCCGCGGCAGGCGCGATGTCCAGCCCATACACAGGATGGGCGCACACCTCGCCCCTGTGGGCGCCGCCCGGCAGCTTGAGCAGCATCGGGATATGGATACAGCTGTCATGCACCGTGCCGTGCTCCAGGATCATCTGCCCCTCTCCATACTGCTCGCCGTGGTCCGCGCTCAGTATCACGGCACAGTCGTCATACCAGCCTCTTTTTTTCAGGTATGCGCACATCTGCCCTACCAGATGGTCGGTATAGCGGATCTCGGCGTCATACAGGCGAAGCAGCTCCGCCAGCTCCCGTCGGCTGCGCACGCCCGTATGCCGGCCGCCCCGGTACAGCGGAGATGCGGCCAGCCGGGTGAGCTGTTCATCGGTTACGGCGGAGGTGTCCGGCTCATAGCCGCGGTCGATCCATTCCGGCGGCGGGGACAGCGGCCCGTGAGGATCCCAGTAATGCAGATGCAGGAAAAGGTCTTCCCCACAAAAGCCGTCCAGAAAATCCATTGCCGCCTCATTCACCGCGGCGCCCGGAAAGCGCTGGAAATTTTCCGCACGGCAGCGGTAGGAGGGGTCGATCACATGGGAAAATCCATTGTAAAACCATGGCGCAGGATGCCGCCCGAACGAAGAAACCGCCGCCGTGTGCACGCCCTGCCAGGCCAGTACACGGGGCAGGGCCGTTTCCGGCGGCGTGGCCACGGAAAGTGCAGCCGTACCGTGGGTCTCCACGCCGTTGACCACGCCGAAGCACCCGGTAAACAACGCTGCGCGGGCCGGCATGCAGGGCGTGTTGGAAGCATCCGCCCGGGAAAAACGCACCCCGTCCGCCGCCAGCGCGTCGATGTGCGGCGTCGGCCGCCCATACCCGCAGCAGGACAAATGGTCCGGCCGCAGCGTGTCGATATCAAAATAAATGACCTTCATCGTACTTCCCTTACAAAATGCCTGCGGCCGTGCTCATACAGGGCGCAGATCATTTCCTGTGTTAAAAAGGCGTTTTCCGCGGTGACATACATGGGCGCAAGCCCCAGCAGGCTCTGATAAAAGTTACCGATCTGCTTGACATGGCTGGTGCCCCAATATTGCTTGACGTCCCCATATTCAAACATCTGTGTCGGGTCGTTGTCCGCAAGGCAGGTGAGGCCGTTGTTCAGCTCCACCCGCGCCTTGGGCCCTTCCATAACGGCTTTGCCCCGGGTGCACGCCAGCTCCAGACGAACCGGCTCGTCTGTGCAGTAGTGGTTCATCACATAAAAGGCGCCGTACGCACCGCCTTCAAATTCCACCCGTCCCTCGGCTGTGTCCTCCACCGGAATATCCGGGTGCGTGCGGTTGGCCAGGCTGGCCTGTACGCCTGTCACCGGACGGCCGATGAACCAGCGCATCAGGTCCAGCGTATGGATGGCCTGGTCGATGATGACGCCGCCGCCCTCTTTATCCCAGGTGCCTTTCCAGTCGCTTTGGGAATAATATTCCGGTGAGCGGTCCCATGTCAGCAGCACGCGCGCCGCGCGCACCTCGCCCAAATCTCCGTTGTCCAGACAACGGCGGATGAGCTGGGAACCCGCGTTATAGCGGTTCTGGAAAATGACGCCCAGCGTTCTGCCTGTGGCGGCCGCGGTGTCCAGCATACGGCGCGCGTCCGCCAGCGCAATGGCCATCGGCTTTTCTGTCAGCACATGGCAGCCTTGCTCCATGGCAAGGCACGCCAGCGGCGCATGCAGATAGTGCGGCGTGCAGATATGCACCACATCCGGCTTTTCCTGCTCCAGCATCACTTCAAAATCCGTATACGCCCGGCAGCCGAAGCGCTCCGCCGCAGCCCCGGCACGCTCGGGCTTCACATCGCACACCGCCGTGAGCATGGCGTGCGGGTCCCTGGAGACCGGTACGGCATGCATGGGGAATATCTTTCCGCAGCCTGCGATCACCGTTTTCAGTTTCCGTACTTCCATCACTTCGTCCCCTTTTGGCATCAGGCCGCCTCAAGGCAAGCTATTGCCTTGAGACAGCCTGATGGATGGGCGGGGCGCACCGAAGCGCATCCCGCCGTTTCTGTTGTTTTTCTGCCGCCGCAGAAATTCAGGCCTCCCGCTCTTTCACGAAGCGCTCGAACCAGATGTACGCCACTTCCTTGCCCGGCTCCGCCGTCAGGGAGTGGTCCAGCCCGGCGGGCACGAAGCTCCAGTCGCCCGCATGATGGGCCACGCTCTCGTTTTCCACCGTCAGCGTGAAATCGGCATTGTCCAGGCCGTAGTTCCACTGGTCCACAGCGGGATGGCCTTTTTCCACAGTGCCTTCGCCCACGGCTTTCACCACGCCCAGCAGATTGCGGCCTACCTCGCCGGAGTACAGCACCTGCCAGCTGCGGGTGTGGGGGCCCTTGCAGTCCTGCGTATATTCGTGCGTCTCAGAGAAGGAACGGAAGATCGGCAGCGTTGTGTGGCACGCCGCATAATTTTTGTGGTCTCCCTCTGTCATATCCAGCACCAGGCACAGGAACTCCAGATCCTCGACGGCGTGAATGGTAAAATCGCCGTTGTCAAAATCCGGCACAAAAAAAGCCAGCTCGGTGATGTTTCGGGCGAACTTATCCGTGGTGACATAGCCCTTGCCGGCTGTAAAGCAGTACACTGCGGTCTTATCCGCATATTTTTCCGGCTGCACATCATGCCCGGCCTTCAAAAAGCATTTGTAGTTGTGGGCGCCGGGGAACGTTCCGGGCAGCATTTCCATGCGGGAAAATCCGTTTGCGTCATACTGAGGCGCCATTTCTTCCTTTTTTACAATCGCGATAGACATTGTGTTTACCCTCTTTCTTGTTTTTCCGTGCCGGGTACGGCGTGCGCCGTCCCAAGCGGCGGTTTTTCCGTTTTGCGTCTGCGCCGGGCCTCTGCTTTACAGCCCGGCGTATATGGGCGAGACAAACGCCCACTGCCCGTTCTTCTGGGCAAATTCCGCATGATACACGTCCATGCCCCCGCTGCCCTCGTCCTCTGCCTCCAGCACCATTTCATAGGCGCTGTCCGGCACGGCGGCATGAATTTTTACCGCCTCGGAATGCCAGGGCTTCACGTGCCAGGTTACGCCGCCGTCCAAAAGCTGCGCGATGGACGCCGTGTGCGTACGGCCGTTTACCGTCACGTTTACCACAGTGTCCGGCCCGCCCTCTATCTCGGCAACGACGGCGTCCGTCTGGGGGTGCAGCGTGCTCTTGTTGCGCACGGTCTCACACTGCCAGGCAAAGGCCTGCGTGTCCTGTTCCAGCACACGGTTGTCGATCTCGTTTACCTCGACAGGGCTTCCGTCGTGGTTTGTGGGCGAAAGCAGGCTGCGGCCCCGCAGGTACAGGTTCGCGCCGGCCAGCCGCCCGTCGGTTGTAATGCGCCCGGCCCAGCGCGTCAGCTCCTCGCTGTTTCCCCAGCCCATCTCCACCCGCAGCTTGTACGCACGGGCAGGCTTCGGGCGAAGCTGTTCGCCGCACAAAACCGCCAGCGGCCTGCAGTTTTTATAGATCACCAGCTTGTCGGCCCAGTATTCGCCCTTTACGGCGCAGCGCAGCTTTCTCTTTGCGCCGCGCACCGTCTCGCCCAGGCCCTGGCCGTTGACGGTAAAATCGCATTCGATCCGGTCGCCCGTCACCGCGTAGGCACGGCCCGAAAGCAGCGCCTCCCAAATGGCCTCCCGGCTTTTCTCCTTCGCCAAAACCGCCGTCAGGCCGTCGCCGTAGGAGCCGGGGAACCCGGCGTGGTGGTCGGTGGAGCCCAAAAAGCAGAACCGGCTGCCCCGCCGCAATCCGGCGTATACCGTGTTGCGGGAATCCCGCGGGCCCATGTCGTGATAATACGGATAGGGAGCCGTTTCGCTCATGGCGCAGCCGTGCTTGGAGCATACCTCCACGCAGGGCGAGATGTTCTGGTCGTACAGCTCCCAATTGATGCCCCGGTATCCCGGCGTATAGCCGATGTGGTGCGGCACCGCGATGGCGCGCACGCCGCAATCCGCCACCAGCCGCGCGGGGCTGTCCCGATAAATGAGCGGGAATGTGTCATCCGGCGAGATGATGTGGTGGTCTCCGTAAAGCGAGGAATGCATCTCATAGCTTTGAAAGGTCACCAGTTCGCCGTCATTCTGCCGCGCCATCTCGGCCCGGATCTCGTCCCAGTGGTCCAGAAGCTTTTTAAAGCCCTCCCGGTGAAAATCCACGATAAATTCCGTCTCCGGTGTGCGCGCATAGATGTCCGGCCACATGGCGTGTCCTGTAATGCAGCAGAAATCCAGATGGCTGCGGGCGATCTTCAGCGCATTCTGCAGGCTTCCGAAACCATAGGTGATGCCGCAGTGGTTATGTAAATCTCCCCATAACAGCATGAGCGGCTCCTTTCTCAGCGGATCATGTATTGTTCCAGATGGCGCTTCGCCAGCACGATGTGCTTCCAGCGGTTCTCCGGCTCGGCCCACACGTCGCCGTGGGGCTCGATGATGATATAGCCGTCATAGCCCACATTCCACAGCATACCCAGCATCACGTTCCACTTCAGCTGGCCCATGCCTACGATGGGTTCGATCTCCCAGCCGTCGTCGCCATAGCGGAAAATGTCCTTGGCATGGAAGTGCGCGATGCGGTTGGCGTAACGCTTCATGATCTCATAGGGGTCGTCCTTCATGTTGCGCATAATACCCACCGGGTCCAGCTTGATGTTGAACTCAGGCACTTCCTTCAGCAGCTTGTCCAAAATCCCGCGGGAATGGACGAAGTTTCCGCCGTGGCCCAGGTAGCAGGCCAGCTTGATGCCCTTTTTGTCCGCGATGTCCTTATAGTAAAGATATTCTTTTTTGAACTCGGCGATATTCTTGTCCGGGTCCTCCGGGTCGTACTCGCCGGTGTTGAAAAACGCCATCCGGCAGCCGATTGCCTCCGCCATGTCCAGAAATTCCAGCATGGTCCTGCGCACTGCCGCGCGCTCGTCCGGGTCCGGGCTGATGGTGTTCAGCCACCAGAGGCCGCAGGCAGCGGGCTCCACGGGTGTATTTTCAAACGCAGGCTTGATTTTGTCCAGCGAGAAGTCCACGCCGCACTTTGAGTTGAACAGCAGTTCCACGCCGTCGATGCCCTGCTGCTGGGCCAGGTCCACCCAGCGGCGCAGGTCGGCTGCGTCCTTGCAGTCCTTCATCTCTACGATAAAACCGAGTTTTTTCATGTTCTATTCCTCCTTCAGATGCCCAGCACGCGCTCGATGCGGCCCGATTCAAAGGAGCGCCGGGCGGCCTCTACCACCTGGAGCGGCACAAATGCGTCGCGCGCTGTTTTGCTGTTGTTCGTGCCGTTCAGCAGATCGTCCACAAATGTCTTGTGATGAATGTACCCAAAGAACTGCGGGTCGACGGGGGCGGCCTGCCAGTGGATATCCTTGCGGGGATGGCCGTCCAGATTCCAGCCATAATATACGATATCGCTGCGGTGGGGATTGTACAGATAGATAACACCCTTCGCACCGTAGATTTCCATTTCAAAGCGGTTGGTCTGCGCCACCTGCGTCCAGAAAACCTCGTGGAACACCGTTGCGCCGCTGGCCAGCCTGTAGTTGAGGATGGCGGTATTTTCCACACCGTTCAGGTTGGCACGCTCGCCGAATTCCTCTCTGCGCTTTTCGTCCCGCGGGGACAGGTGCAGCGCGAACACCTCTTCAATGGAGGACCCCGCCACTGTGTGGATCAGGTCCATCCCGTGGCAGCCGATGTCCATCATACAGCCGCCGTAGCCGGGCGCGGAATCGAACGGATTTTTGGTGGCGTTGCGCATGCGGATGTGGCGGATCTCACCGATCTTCCCCTCTTCCACGATCCTGCGCGCCGCGATGGAGCCGTCCATATAGCTGTGCATGAAGGACGGCGTGAGTTTGACGCCCGCCTCGTCCACAGCGCGGATGATCTTGCGGCCTTCCTCAATGTTATAGGCAAAGGGCTTTTGCGAAAAAATATGCTTGCCCGCGGCGGCCGCCTCGATGCAGAGCGTCGCGTGCATCTCGATCTTTGTGAAGATGCACACCGCGTCGATGCTGCTGTCGTTCAGGATGTCGTGATAATCCAGCGTATATTTTTCAAAGCCGAAGTCGTCCTTTGCTTTCTGCGCGCGCTCCTCGATCAGATCGCAGGCCCACACGAGCTGCGCGCCCTCCACGCGCCGCAGCGCGGGCAGATGGTATTCGTTGGCGATGCTTCCGCAGCCGATCACGCCAAATCTGATTTTTTTCATTGTTCTTCTCCTTTGGAGCGGCGTCCCCCCGCGCCCGGTTTACAGGCGCGGGGCGCCGCATAATGCATTTTCCGCTCAACCCTTCCAGCGGTCGTAAGCGTCCTGGTTGATTTTGATGTAATCCTCAACCGGCATATTGTTCAGTTCCGCCACGTAGGCGTCCCACTCGCTCAGGCTCTTTTCGCCCGTGATGAACTTCACCACATTCTCCGTGGCGTAGTTGACGATATCCTGCGCATAGGTGCCCAGCTTGATGCTCTCCTCCTCGGTAAACTTTACGCGAGGCACTGTCTCAAAGGGCACCACATAATCGCGTACCACATCGTTGGCCGCTTTGGTTTCGGGCAGCTGGGCCGCGCTCTGGTCCACTTCGTTGGTGATATACTGAGGCAGGTAGCCGCCCGGGAAGATGGCCCACTGGCCCAGAGCCTGGTCCAGCGTCAGCCCGTCGGGGTTGTTCTTGATGTTATCCAGCAGCTGGTACTTGCCGTCCACGACCTCATAGCTCTCGCCCTCGATGCCCAGGCGGCACAGCACGGTGCCTTCTTCGCTGTAAAAATAGTCCAGCCAGCGCATGGTTGCTTCGGGATATTTGTTGGCGGTGGTGATGACGGCAACGCCCGTCATCTGCACGTTGCTCTCCACGTTGATGAGCGCGCGGTCGCCGTAGGGGCCTTCCAGCACGGGGCACTGCACATAGTTCTCAGCGGCAGCGCCCATCCACTGGGTGTTCTGCGCGCGGGCCACAAAGCCCACCTGGCCGGCGTTCACCTTTGCGGCGGCCTGGGTCTGGTCCTGAGAATAGCTTTCCTTGTCTACCAGGCCCTCCGTCCACAGCTTGTTGTAAAATTCCACCATATTTTTGAATTTGTCCTCACGGCCGATGAAGCGCACCTTGCCCGCGTCGTCGATATCCAGCCAGCTGAAGGCATAGTCGGAATCCATAACGCCGTTGATGCCGAAGCCCCAGGAGCCGAGCAGGTCGTAGAACATACGGTGGGGATAGTCCTTACCCACCACGCAGTAGGGGATCTCGTCCTTTTGGCCGTTGCCGTTGGGGTCGTTGTCGCGGAACGCCACCAGCACGTCATACAGCTCGTCAACCGTCGTAGGCGCTTCCAGGCCCAGGTTGTCCAGCCAGGTTTTGTTGATCCAGTAGTGGTGGATCAGGTTGCCCTCGGTCTTGTTGAGCTGCGGGCAGGAATAGATATGGCCGTCCGGCATGGTAATGCCCTTGCGGATGGCGTCGTCCTGCTCGATCAGCGCCGAAAGGTTGGGCGCATAATCCAGATACTCGTCCAGCGCAACGAGCTGTCCGTTGGCCGCATATTTCATCTCTTCCTGCGGGCTGATCTTCGCGCGCAGGATAATATCCGGCAGGTCATCGGAGGCAAAGGCCAGGTTGCGCTTCTCCGTGAAGCCCGCGTCCGGCACGCATTCCCATTCGATGTGGATGCCTGTCAGCTCCTCCATGCGCTTGAGGGCCGGGTGCTCGTTCCAGTCCTTCACATTCGCGTTCAGGGCGACCATGCCCCGCAGCGTGATCGGCTCGTTCACGATGGGGAAGCCCTCGGCGTTCACGTTGGAGTCCCCCGCCGCGCTCGCGCTCTGCGCGCCGGACGCAGGCGTACTGCCGCTCTGTGTGCCGCCGCAGCCCGCCAGCACGCCGCACAGCATCACGGCTGCCAAAAACATGCTCAACCACTTTTTCATCTTTCATCCTTCTTTCTCTTTTTTATTTATCCCGGAGGCCTTACGGCCTCCCGTCTACCCTTTTACCGCGCCGATCATGACGCCCTTGACGAAAAACTTCTGCAGGAACGGATACAAAACCAGCATCGGCACGCTGGAAACGATGATCACCGCGTATTTGATGCTCTCTCCCACCATAAACTTACTGATGTCCATACCCGCGGTGTCGATCATGCTGTCCGCCATGTTGTTCAGCAGTATTTCCCGCAGGAACATCTGCAGCGGATAGGCCGAGCGCTCGCTCAAATAAATCAGGCCGTTGAAATAGCTGTTCCAGAAGTTCACGCCGTAGAACAGCACCAGAACGGCAAGGATGGGCGCCGAAAGCGGAAGCACCATTTTAAAGAATACGCGGATGTCTCCGCAGCCGTCCATGGATGCGGCCTCATACAGCTCTTCCGGTATCGTGTTCTGCATGAAAGTGCGGGCAACGATAATGTTATACACCGACACCGTTCCCACCAGGATGACGGCCCACGTGGTATTGTATAAGCCCAGATTTTTCACCATCAGGTAAGTGGGTATCATCCCTCCGGAAAAAAACATTGTGAACAGGAAAAACCCCATCAGCTTGCTTCGTCCGTACAGTTTTTTGCGGGACAGCGGATATGCCGCGCTGAATGTGATTATGATGGTGACAAGCGTCCCCACAACCGTATAGATCAGAGTGTTTTTATAACCGGTAAAAATGTCCCCGTTGCGGAATACCTGCTTGTATGCTTCCAGGTTGAAGCCTTTCGGCCACAGCCACACGTTCCCCTGAAATATCTCCATCGGGTCGCTGATGGATGCGACAAGCACGAAAATCAGAGGATACAAAATCACTACAACGCTGACTGCGGTGAGGCCCCCAAGCACAATATTGAACGCCCTGTCTCCTGCGCCCAGTTTTTGTTTGCGCCTTTTTACTGCCGACATAATCCATACCTCCTTCTTCCCACCATCAGAACAGGCTCGTATCGCTGATTTTTTTTGCGATCTTATTGACTGTCAGCAGCAAAACAATGTTGATAATGTTGTTGAACAGCCCGATGGCCGTGGAAAACCCGTAATCGCTGTTGATGAGGCCCGCTTCATATACAAAGGTGGATATCACCTGCGACGTTTCAGTATTCTGGGCGTTCTGCATCAGGAATACTTTTTCAAAGCCCATATTCATTACCTGGCCCACATCCAGGATGAACATGATGATGGCCGTAGGCAGGATACCCGGCAGGTTGATGTGCAGAATACGCTGGAGGCGGGACGCGCCGTCGATCTGTGCCGCCTCATGCAGCTGCGGGTCGATGGCGGCCAGCGCCGCAATATAAATGATGGAGTTCCAGCCCGCGTTCTGCCACACGCCCGACCATACATACATGGACGGGAACGCCGCCGAGCTTGTGAGAAACCCGAACTTCTCAAAACCCATTTTGTCGAGGAACACGTTGATCAGGCCGTTGCCCTGGTTGAAGAACAGGTTCAGGATGCCTACAAGAACCACCACAGAAATAAAATGCGGCGCGTAAGAAATGGTCTGCACGGCTTTTTTCAGCTTTGGACTTTTCACCTCGTTGAATACCAGCGCCAGCAAAATCGGGAACGGGAACGCCACTATAAGGTTATACAGGCTCAACCCTACCGTATTTCGCAGCAGCCTCCAGAAATAATAGGAATCAAAGAAACGGTTCAGGTTCTCCATTCCCGTCCACGTGCTGCCCCAGATGCCCAGCCGGGGCGAGTAGTACTTGAAGGCGATCTGCACGCCGTACATCGGCAGATAACAAAAAATAATGAAATAGACGATCGCAGGGATCAAAAACAAGTAAAGGCTCTTGCTTTGGTTGAGCTTTGTGAGCACCCGCCTGCGCCGCTGCCTGCCGCGCGCCCGCTTTTCGGCGCGTGTCCGTGCCGGTGCGGCCGTCCGGCCGCCCTGCAGCATTTTAACCATTTTTTTCACCGTCCGTCCTTTGGATTTGTGTTCATAGTACAACCCAAAACACGATTTTGCCATGTGCAAAAATTGACATCCGCCGCAATATTTGCCCAGATACACCCTTAATTCTTGTTTTTATTGTTAAATATTCCTATAATATTTTTACAACAGAAGAAAAAACAGCAAAATTCTACAATTGGAGGTGATGAGTATGAAAGAAAAGCTGCCCGGGCTCTTTCGTCCGCTGATGAAATTCAATGTAACCGCTGTAATGGTCATCATTCTGATGTTCTCTGTTTTCAATGTTTTTTCCATTGTCCGCACACAGCAGCGGCAGGCCAGCCTGCAGACGATGGCCCTGAGCCAGGCCAGCCAGCAGATCGGGGATTTCATCGCCAGTGCCGAACAGTTGGGCATCGTCGTCCAGAATGATTCCCAGCTCATGGCTTATAACCTTTATAATAACAGAGACCTGCCCCACAATATCGTCTGGGAGCTGGAAATGCTGGCGCCCTCCGTCAACTCTCTCTCCTCCCTCAGCATCGTTTACGTAGATTCGCTGTACCCGCAAATCAACGGCGTCATCTATTCCAGCGCCGGGCGGTTCAGCTACGCCGATTACTGCCGCGACGAACTGAGCGGCAGCCTCACGGAAAACCAGCTTATGGAAGTGGTGTATGCCGCGGATCATGCCCATTTCGTGCCCCAACTCTCAGGCAATACCAGAAGCCTTTTGTATGTGATGCCCATCCCCTCCTCGTATGTGTTCTCTCCCGGCAGACTGCTGCTGCGGCTGGACTATACCTCCTTTACACGCGGGCTGCGCGCCACAGCGGCCGGAAACAGCGACATTTATGTATTCGACAGCGAAGAAAACCTGCTTTTGTACTTTGGCCCCACTTACGGCAACGATATCACCGCCGCCCGTGCTGCCGCAGTCGGGCCTGAAAGCCTTTCCGGCAAGGCCGTATTTCGCCACGAGCTGGAGAATTACGGTATCCAGGTGGTGCAGGCCCTGGATTTCTGGCAATATTATCAGCCTACGCTCACAGCTGTTCTCAGCCTTGTGCTGCTGGCAGCTTTCGTCACGGTGTCGGGCCTCCGCCTTTCTTATGTGCTGGCACAAAATACCGCCCGCCCGTTTTCCGTATTGGTACAGCGCGCCTCCCAGCTGGGCGGCGTGACGCCCGCGGAGGAACCGGATGAGATCGCCCGGCTCTCTCATATTTTTGAAGACCTCGTGGAGCAGCAGACTTCTCTGACAGCCGCTATGGAGAGCCACAGCCAACTGGAGGAATCCCAGTACCTGCTGTATCTGCTGGGCGTGCTTGGCGGGCGGGACTTTTCCGAAACCGTCGTACAGAAATACAGTACGCTGCTTTCCCGCTGGAGCCGCTTCGGCCTGCGCGTCCTGGTGTTCCGCTTTGACGATACCATTCATTTTGTGGAGACGTATCTCCCCAAGCAGCAATGGAGCATCAAATCCGCTTTGCGGCAGGAATTTGCCGCGATGTGCGGGGCGCAGGACGGCTTCGGCGCGGCGGTGGACCTGCAAAACGGGCAGGGGATCGCGGCGGTCGCTGCCTTCGGGCCAGACGCAGACTGCGCCTGCATTCTGGACGCCATCCGCGAAGCGCTGTGCCGCAGCTGCGGGCTGTCGCTCTCCTGCGGCATCAGCAGCGCGGTCTATGCGGCCGGAGATCTGCCCCATGCCTTCCGGGAGGCGAGCGCCAACTGCCGGTACCGCCTCTTCCACGCCAATTCCACCATTACGCCGGAATTTGTGGCCGACATCCGCAACCAGCGCACGCGTCTCTCTTATACGGGCGCGGACGATATTCTTCAAGCAGTCAAGGCGTGCAGCTACCCGGACATCTCCCGCGGAGTGGGGCGCTTCTTTGCCGATATCACCCGGGCCGCCACCCTTCCCTCCTACAAACTCGCCTATTTTGACATGCTTTCACGCCTGAACAAGCTGATTCCGGAATGCGCCGAAAACAAGCAGACCATGCTGGTAAACATGTTGGACCTGCTGTATGAAAACTGTTACGAGAGCACGGAAGTGCTCCAGCAGGACCTGTACAAATTCTGTATCCTGCTGGCCGATACCCTGTACGAGCAGCGCTCGGCGCAGCTGAGCGGTGGCCTGCTGGGCACGATTTATGACTATGTGGAGGAAAATTATGCCTCGCCCGCGCTTTCGCTTTCCTCCATTGCCGAGAGCCTGCGTTTTTCTCCCTCTTATCTCACCCGTTATTTTAAGGAAAAGACAGGTATTTCCTTGATGCAGTACATCGACCGTAAGCGCTTTGAGGAGAGCAAGC
>OLQL01002445.1_pt1 | contig 12766 bp, 9 predicted proteins | sample 1672971 | NCBI WGS metagenome assembly OLQL01 (sample SAMEA3136742, study PRJEB25190) | human gut metagenome | biome: human gut; feature: human-associated habitat; material: faeces | place: Austria | collected 2013
GATTATATCTGCCCACTGTGTAAACATGGAGCTGTAGACTTCGAGCCGATTGGATGAAAGATTTCTCTTGTTAAACTGCTAAAGAGTGGCATTCTGTTATATGAATAATTGTTGAGATTTCAGAGTGATCTGATTGATAAAATAAAAAATAGAGATTGTCAGTGGTTATTAAATAGCTGGCAATCTCTATTTTTGCTCCAATATGGTACTATTATTAAATACTGTTTCAGTACTATTTCAAATTTACATTCCAAAATGGTGTATTGATATTATAATGTAAAAATTTGATAAAGTCAAAATATAAAAAAAAAATCCATTGAAATAGTATTGAAAATATAAAAGTATAGTGATACAATAAAAAAAGAAAGGACGAAGAGAGGAGGAACTGAGATGACAGAACTTAAACTGGAATTTGAATTGGAAAATGCGGAATTGCCAATAGATTATGATAAAGTGATATTAAGCTTTATGAAAGCAGCAATTGAAAATTTTTCGCCGGATTTATTTGACAGGTTATACAACAAGCGGGAGTCTGTGATAAAGACTTATTGCTGGACATGCTATTTGCCTCATGCCCAATTTACTTCAGACACAATTAAACTTGGAGCAAATAAATTTATGTTAACTTTTTCTGATATTGATATGGGAGAATTACTGATATTTTTTAATGCATTTAGTCTTATGAAGCATAAAATATTCCATATGAACAGAAATTCCATGAAACTGCTGTCGGTGAAAACAAGGAAACTTCAGACAATTAAAGAAACGGAATTGATTGTAAAAATGCAGAGTTCATTAATAGCGAGAAAACATAATAGTGATGATAATACTGATGTTTATTATACCTTTGATGAGCCGGAATTTTCGGATATTGTAAAGGAGAATCTGAAAATCTTTTTACAGAGGATAAACATAGAGTGCGATACAAGTGATTTTTCTATTGTACCTTTAAAAGGAAAAAAGGTAGTTACAAGAACTATGGGGCAATTTGTAGATGGAAATATTGGTATCTATAAAATAACAGGAAATCTCAGACTGTTGGAAATATTGTATGCAGCTGGAATTGGAACTAGACGTTCTGCTGGACACGGGAAATTTGAAATCATATTTTAGTAGGAGGCGGTGATTTCTTGGATAAATATGTAATTACATTGGGGGATTTCCTGAAGAATGCAGGAATCGTAGGTTTCAGATATATGTTAGAAGCAGCAGATGCAAAAGAAGATTCAGACTTTGGCATTACGCAAGACGGACAAGGATTATGGATTGATATGGATTTCGCATTGAATGCTGACTGGACAGACATGTACTTTAAAGCCTGTGTACAGTATTTTGGACCATTTACAGTTTATCAGGGAGTCCTTGACAGAATTAGTAAGTGTATAGATAAAATTCAGATTGGAAAATGGAATCCAGGAAAGGAAGAAAAGGAAGATCTGAAATTTATTAATGACAAACTGCTTTCTAATAGTTATCAGGCTGGATTTGAAAATATAAAACATGATATTGAAATGCAGGAAGTATACCAAATTCTAAAAAAGGATAAACTCAATGACAAGTTAGACGTGACAGATTTGGAAAAACGATTAATTGATTTGGAAAAATTTCTTCAGCAACCAAAGTGCAGGGAAACATTTATTATGAAAAGTGTGATATATACATATATTAATCGTTTTTGGAGCGGAAAGTGTTTTTTACTGCGGGCAAATGCAAAAAAAGATATGCGGGAATTATTTGAAAAAGATTTTTCCGAGCCGTTTAGGAAATATCTGAAGACAGATCATGTAAAAGCAAAAGATTTATGCATTGACTGTGGAGCAACGATAGGACCTAAAGAGAAGAATTCAATTGCATTTATGAATGAAGTGGGGGATGATTTTACAAGAAAACGTTCTGCTTTCTGGGATTGCAAAGTAGATGCATTTCTTTGTCCGGGATGTACGTTTGTTTATGCTCTGAGTCCGTTGGGATTTCGGCTGTTTGTAAATAAATTTGTCTTTATGAATATTAATAATGATATTCATGCATTATTGGATGTTAATTCGAAAAACGGAACTGACAGTATAGAGGGAGAAAAAAAGGAGGATGAAAAATATTCGCAGTGGTTTGCCCGAACAATTAATATATTGCTGAAAGAAAAAACGAAAGAGATTTCTAATATTCAGGTGATTTTGCGTGGAATAAGGGCAGAAGACAGGTATCTGCTTGGTATTGTTCATAAAAGTATGCTGGACATTATAAGTATGCCTGGTACTTCAAATGCATTGCAATTGTTGGGAAAATATCCTTATATAAAAATTAAGAATGAATTTGTCAATATACATGAAATAGTGGTTATTAATCTGCTGCAATATCGTAATCAATATCAATTGCTGGATAAGGTATTGAAAGCGGCTGTTGAAACAGGCTCATTAAATTTTTATGTTAACTGTATATATGAAATTCAGCTGCGGTCAGAAATTGTATATTATACAGAAGAAGAGAAGAGAAAGGAGATTGCTATGTACACAAGTATGAAAAAAAGTGGAGCAGATTTAAGAAGAGCAATCATGTCTGCTAAGGGTGAGTCTTCCGGCGAATGCCTGCGGGGAATGGAATATCAGTTGTTGAATGCTCTGTCTGTAAGAAATGTAGAGAAATTTATGGATATTGTATTGCGACTGTATAGTGCGTACGGATCACGTAAAAACGAAAATGGTCAGGAGTTATTAATTCCAACAGGTCTTGTACAAATGCTGGGAAATTCGGAAAAATTTACAAGATATGGATATGCATTTGTAATGGGATTGGAAGGATGCTATGAGAAAAAGGAGGAAAAATGATTATGAAAAGAGAAGGCTTAACTATTACGATGATTTTTCTGGCAGAAAGTGCAAATTATGGGGAAGGGATTGGAAACATTTCTTCTCTCAAAAAAATGACGAGGGGAAATCATGAGCAGTATTCTTATATTTCCAGACAGGCTATGAGATATAATATTGTGCAGCAGTCTAATTGGGATACAACTCCGGTGGATGGAAAAAGCGGAGTTGTACAGTTTGCACCATCTGCAACTATTAAAGATTACCCCGAAATTGATTTGTTTGGATACATGAAAACAACAGCGAAAGGTGATGAGCAAAAGGGAGGTGCTGCTACGAGATCTGCAGTTGCCAGACTTAGCAATGCTATTGCTTTGGAACCATTTCAGGGAAATCTGGAATTTCTTACTAATATGGGACTGGCTGTAAGAGGAAATCTGGAAAATGGAATTGCGCAAAGTGAGGTTCATCGTTCTTATTACGCATATACTATGTCAATTGATTTGGACAGAGTAGGTATCGATGGAGAGATTGATATTGATAAAGAAGAAAAGGCAGAACGTGTGAAGATCCTGTTGGATACTATGCAATATCTATATAGAGATATCAAAGGAAGACGTGAAAATTTGAGTCCGTTATTTGTTATTGGAGGAAGATATAGCAGAAAAAATCCGTTTTTTGAAAACAGGGTAAAGGTTGATGATAATAAAATAAATGTAGAAACGTTACAGGAATTGATTAAAGATAATGAACTTGCCGGATATACTTTTACCGGAATTACGTCAGGTATTTTTGATAACGAAAAGATTGTCAGAGAAGAGTTAAAAGCAGAATCTGTTGGAACAGTATTTAAGCATTTGAAAGAGGAAGTGAATCTATATTATGGAGAAAGCAATTAGATTACAGTGTTTTCAAAATCTGGTCAATTATAGAAAACCCAGCAGTTTTATTATTAAAGAAACATTTCCATTACCTCCTTATTCCACTGTACTGGGAATGATTCATGCTGCATGTGGTTATACGGAATTTCATCCAATGAAGCTTTGCATTCAAGGAACAAATTGTGGTACAGTGTCAGAATTATATACGCGATATTCTTTTTCATCGGGAGCTAAATTTGAGGAAGGAAGGCATCAGATTTGCATTGAAGATGATGAAAAATATGGTATTTTTCGTGGAATTGCAAATGTAGAACTTATATGCGAAAATCGTATGGTTATTCATATTGTTCCAGATGAAGAAGACTTTGATACGGTATATCAATCATTAAAAAATCCTCCACAATATTTGGCACTGGGACGATATGAAGATCTTCTGGACATAGAACGAGTTGATATTGTAAGAATTCATCCGGAAAATGAAGTGGATTTGAAAAGAGATATGTATATTCCGGTAGAAAATGAATGGGAAAAGGATGAAGAAAAGATAAAAATCAAAAATCCAAGAATGACTATTTATAATCTTACAAAAGAATATGAAATTACAAAGCAGGGATTACGGCGATGGAAAAAGAAAAATGGAAGAATCAAAGCATATTATTGTCCGCAGGGAATGACGTTAAGAAAAGGTGCGTATGTAGATAATATTGAAGAGGATGCTGCTATAGTTTTCTGTTAATAACCTGTTGTATAAATATATAGAGCAAGGCAGCTATGGAGGCTGTCTTGCTTCAGAAAGGATTATATGTATGGAGTACTATGCAAAGTCAAAAAAAGTACAATTCACTTCGGAGCGGATCAATGAAATAAAGAAAAATATGAAGAATATTGAGGAATGTTTGAAAGAGAATCTTACCGAAACAGATATTGAGATATTGAATAGTAGTATTACCGATATAGCCGAAAAAACTGAAGAAAAGCAGAAAACATTGAAAGAACATCATAAGGACATAGTAACGTGTGCTGAGATGTTTTTTTTAGAATATGGGGAATATTTTACTGAAAAAGAAAAAAAACTGGTGGTTGAGGCATGCAGGATTCATGATCTGGGAAAGGTTAATCTTGTTTTTCAGGCAATGATATGTCCGAAATTAGCTGAAAAATTTTATATAGATGTAAGAAAAACTCAGCAGATTCCACATGGCTTTTTAAGTGCTGTTACTATTTCTTTAGATGAATTTGATGATTTGTCGGAATTGTTTTCGGATAAAGATTTTGGACCATTTATTACAGCGGTTTATTATCATCATGACAGGGAGGATCATTATAACAGTCCGGCAATTAGAAAATATGCTGAAAAGTATTATATGAAACAGATTGAAGAATATCTGAATAGAAAAATCAGAAAATTAAATTGCAGTAATTTAGATGATTTACTGTTTCGTAACAATGTATATACTGGAAAATATATACCAGATTCAAATGCCTGGAAAGAATATTTATTGATAAAAGGCTTGCTTAATAAATTTGATTATACAGTCAGTGCAGGATATGAAAATGCAGAAAGCGTCATTGATCTTCATGAAAAAAAATTGGTAAAGAATATAGAAAAATTCCTAAACGGAAAAGAATTAAGGCCGGCGCAAAAATTTATGAAGATGAATAGAGATAAAAATCTGATTGTTATAGCACCTACAGGATCTGGAAAAACAGAAGCATCGCTATTATGGATGAATGGTGAAAAAAGTTTTTATACATTACCGTTGAAGGTATCTTCTAATGCGATATATTTACGTATAAAGGAAAATTATGAATATAAAGACGTTGCATTGTTACATTCTGATGCTATGGCGGTGTATTTAAGAGAGTATAATGGTAATGAAGATATTGGAGAGAAATATGAAAGGTCAAAAATGTTGTCACAACCATTGACTGTCTGTACAGTTGACCAACTGTTTAGATTTGTATACAGAGCATTAGGAACAGAGATATTTGCAGCTACATTGAAATATTCAAAGTTGGTTCTGGATGAGATTCAGGCATATGAACCACGTGTAATTGCAACTATTATTTATGGATTAAAAATGATACAGGAAATGGGTGGCAAATTTGCAATTATTACAGCAACTTTTCCACCTGTACTTAAATATTTTATGGAACAATATGGTTTGGTTGAGGGAAAACAATACATATTTAAAGATTTCACCGGAAAAGAATATCAGGTGGAGAAATATCCAAGACATAAAGTTGAAATCAGACATTCGGAAATGAATTTAGATGAAATCAGGCTGCGAGGAAAAAATAGAAAAGTGTTAGTTATCTGTAATACTGTTTCTAAAGCTCAGAAGCTTTATAAGAAATTAGAGGGAGAAAATGTATGGCTTTTACATTCAAAATATATTAGAAGAGACAGAGCATTTCTGGAAAGGAAAATTATGGGATTTTCGGAGTCAGGTGAATCTGGAATATGGATTACAACTCAAATAGTTGAGGCTAGTTTAGATATAGATTTTGATATTTTGTATACAGAAATGTGTACGGCAGATAGTCTTTTACAGAGAATGGGAAGATGTAATCGTAAAGGTCGTTATTGTCCGAATGAAGCGAACATTGTTGTATTTGATAATAGAAATGGAGTCAGTGAAGGAAAAAGACGGAGTGTTTATGAAGACAAATTATATGACAGGTCTTTGGAATTACTGAGCAAATACGAACACATATTATTTTCTGAAGATAAAAAAACTGCATACATGAATGAGGTTTATAGTGTAGATGGTGTGAAAGAAACCATATACTTTGAAAACATTCAAAAAGATTTAAAATTATTCTCTGAAATTCATCCAACGGAGTATTCTGCTGATGAGGCTGAAGTTCGGGATATCAGAAGTGTAACTATTGTTCCGGAAAATGTTTATGTTGAAAACCAGAATTTATTCGAATACGGAGTAGAGTTTTTGAAGAAACCTAATATGAGCAGGGAAGCCAGAAGCCTGATAAAATCAAAATTGGAAAATCTTACATTAAGTTTAAATCTCTATCAAAAATTTCCGGCAGAAGTGGACAGAACTACAATTGGGTTAAGCGAAAACAGAAAAATTACAGATATTCACAGAGCACAGTATAATTATGAATTTGACATTGAAAGCGGGAAAGGACGTGGAATATTGTTTGATGAACAATTAGAATTGGATGGAATATTTGTGTAAATATGGAGCGTGGATATGGAAAATCGGATAACAGGAGTGATGATTTATTATTATTTTGTATGCAAACGAAAACTCTGGTATTTTTGTCATGAAATCCGAATGGAAGCAGAAAATGAGGATGTCATATTAGGAAAAATACTTGATGAAAGCAGTTACAGTAAAAATGAGAAGCATATAAATATTGATAACATTATTAACATTGATTTTATAAGTGAACATAAAGAATTGCATGAAGTGAAGAAAAGCAAAGTGGTAGAGGACGCTGGAATATGGCAGGTTAAGTACTATCTATATTATTTATGGAAACGTGGAGTCAAAGGGATTAAAGGAAAGGTTGACTATCCGCTGTTAAAAAAGTCGGTGATAGTTGAGCTATCAGAAAATGATATAAAAACGTTGGAGAAGATTATTGGTGAAATTACAGAGATAGAGTGCATGGATACGCCACCGATGATTGTAAACTCTAAATTATGCAAAAAATGTGCTTATTATGATTTGTGTTTTATATAAACATTCAATTTATAATTAGGAGAAGGTTATGAAGCAAAGCTTTTATGTTTATAATAATGGGGATTTGAAACGTAAAGATAATACATTGCAATTTACAACCTATGAAGGTGAAAAGCGAGATATTCCAATAGAGCGAATATCAGATATTTATGTGATGTCAGAAATGTCTTTTAATACAGCATTTATCAATTACATTTCTCAGTATGGGATACCAGTTCATTTCTTTAATTACTATAATTTTTATACTGGAAGTTATTATCCGAGAGAAAGCCTGTTGGCAGGACAGCTATTGGTAAAACAGGTGGAAAACTATACGGACTATGAGAAAAGAATGATACTTGCAAAAAAATTTATAGAAGCTGCGGCAGATAATATTTACAGGAATTTGAGATATTATAATGGAAGAGGAAAGGATGTAGCAGAATATCTTAGAGATGTGGATTCATTGCGGAAGCAGATTGGAAAAACAAAAACAATAGAAGAATTAATGGGGGTTGAAGGAAATATCCGAAGAAGGTATTATGCAGCGTGGAATGTAATCGTAAATCAGGAAATAAAATTTGAAAAAAGAGTTATGCATCCACCAGATAATATGATTAATTCGTTGATTTCATTTGTGAATACATTGATTTATACAAAAGTGCTTAGTGAAATTTATCATACGCAGTTAAATCCGACAATCAGTTATTTACATGAGCCTGGGGTAAGACGATTTTCTTTGAGCTTGGACATTGCAGAAGTGTTTAAACCACTGATCGGAGACAGATTGATTTTTTCACTGTTAAATCGAAAGCAGATTACGGAAGATAGCTTTACGAAGGAATTAAATTTTTTACATTTGAAAAAAGATGCGTCTAAACTGATTGTCTCAGAACTCGAAAAAAGGTTGAAACAATCAGTGATGCATAAAGACTTAGGCAGACAGGTATCTTATCAGTATTTATTAAGATTGGAATCATATAAACTGATAAAACATCTGATTGGCGAAAAAGAATATGAGGGATTCAGAATATGGTGGTGAGTTATGTATATAGTATTAGTTTATGATGTAAGTCAGGAAGAAAACGGTGCAAGACGCTGGTCAAGAATTTTTAAAATATGTAAAAAATATCTGACGCACATCCAAAATTCTGTATTTGAAGGTGAATTGTCAAAAGGACAGCTGGCACAGCTGCAAAAAGAATTAAAAGAGTATATTGATAAAGAATTAGATTCTGTAATTATTTTTAAATCTCGGCAGGAAAAATGGTTGGATAAAGAATTTTGGGGTAGGAAGGATGATTTAACGAGTTTCATATTATGATTGTCGACGTCAGATAGAGTAAAAACTTCAGGAGGTCGACAATGCTTGAGATATCAGGAAAATTTCAAAAATGAGAGCTGTCTAGAAAGATAAAAATAAGTATAAAAATAATGAAGTGACAAGATTGACAGAAAGTGGTAAGATTATATCTGTATTGTAAGGATGAATAGACGACGGGTATTAATAGAAACATCGTGGAATGTAAAGCAAATTAATGGACACACTTTAGTAAGTGGAAATAGTATTAATAGAAACATCGTGGAATGTAAAGTGACCTTGCGTTTGTATCCGTAAAAGTCATTCTCGTATTAATAGAAACATCGTGGAATGTAAAGTTGTATCTGTCTATCTGATTAACCCTTTTGGCTGAAAGTATTAATAGAAACATCGTGGAATGTAAAGTAAAACACCAACTCACGAATGCTGCGCACCAAGGCGTATTAATAGAAACATCGTGGAATGTAAAGTTGAATACATAATAAGTATGTTTGTGTTCTAAAAGTATTAATAGAAACATCGTGGAATGTAAAGTAAGGATTTATTGTCCTTTTTATGTAATCGTATATGTATTAATAGAAACATCGTGGAATGTAAAGCATGACCATCTATACAGAGAATGTATGTGCCTGTTGTATTAATAGAAACATCGTGGAATGTAAAGTGATATCGGGAATGTGTATCTGTATGTGCTGTCAAGTATTAATAGAAACATCGTGGAATGTAAAGTAATCAGATCCATACATCCGACAGAGAATTTTTCGTATTAATAGAAACATCGTGGAATGTAAAGAGGATTAATAATCGGTTTCATAATTTTTCATCTCCGTATTAATAGAAACATCGTGGAATGTAAAGAAGGCTCAGTTCCAGATGATGTATAAAGGTTTCAGTATTAATAGAAACATCGTGGAATGTAAAGAGAAAAAAGCCGAGAATACGATCCAGTTATTTCATCGTATTAATAGAAACATCGTGGAATGTAAAGTACTAATGATGCTGATAATCAATCTGCCTTTTGCGTATTAATAGAAACATCGTGGAATGTAAAGTTCAGATTGCATGGCTTGTTTGCAACAAGTTTCAGTATTAATAGAAACATCGTGGAATGTAAAGTATGGCACGAAAGAGAACTAATCTAATCGGCAACACTGTATTAATAGAAACATCGTGGAATGTAAAGCCTCTTAATTATGAAGATATTGAAGCACTTCAGACAGTATTAATAGAAACATCGTGGAATGTAAAGTAATACCTGGGAACTTACAGTGCTCTGCGTGACTCACATGTATTAATAGAAACATCGTGGAATGTAAAGTCTGGAATACTCATAAATCCGTCTGGGTCTGTTTCTGTATTAATAGAAACATCGTGGAATGTAAAGCCTTTTTAGTGTTGTTATAAGTCCCATTTAGTCACCGTATTAATAGAAACATCGTGGAATGTAAAGAAAATTTCAATTTCAGACAGTAAAAACGCGTAGTCGTATTAATAGAAACATCGTGGAATGTAAAGAGAGTGATTCCGCATTGCCGACAGCATTCTGAGAGTATTAATAGAAACATCGTGGAATGTAAAGTTTTATTGTTCATATCGCTGTTTTGCTATGGATAATCAGTATTAATAGAAACATCGTGGAATGTAAAGTTTGGTTCTCTATATGTATTCTCGTATTTCAATACGTATTAATAGAAACATCGTGGAATGTAAAGTATATCAATCTTGTATGATACTTTAGCCTTCTGTTGTATTAATAGAAACATCGTGGAATGTAAAGGCGCTTCCAGTTCTTTGTTACCTTCCGGTGCCTTCTTGTATTAATAGAAACATCGTGGAATGTAAAGAGAGTAGAAGTGACAATAAGAAAGGTGGAAGGGTAAGTATTAATAGAAACATCGTGGAATGTAAAGGAAAATTCAGAAGAAGTAATAAAGAAACAGGTTTTAGTATTAATAGAAACATCGTGGAATGTAAAGTTATGTAAATTGGTGGACTGTTGATACTTGGGGATTGTATTAATAGAAACATCGTGGAATGTAAAGACTAGTCAAGATATAGAAAGAATGGAGGAAGAGAAAGTATTAATAGAAACATCGTGGAATGTAAAGTTGTTACCTCCCTATCATCTGCAGATATTCCTCTACGTATTAATAGAAACATCGTGGAATGTAAAGCATATAATAGGAAGTAACACATATCAATCATTATGATCGTATTAATAGAAACATCGTGGAATGTAAAGCAATGCAGGATATTATGATGGATGCTTTACTAAATGTATTAATAGAAACATCGTGGAATGTAAAGTGATTAGGTGATTCTGGGTAATTACTTCCAGACACAGTATTAATAGAAACATCGTGGAATGTAAAGTTAAAGAGGCAGTCAATAACGTTGTGAGTGATGGCGTATTAATAGAAACATCGTGGAATGTAAAGTGAGATCTCTTTCGTCTGTGTCCCGAAGCAATCGGTATTAATAGAAACATCGTGGAATGTAAAGATGTCTGACGATTCACACTTTCAAGCGGAACAACTGTATTAATAGAAACATCGTGGAATGTAAAGCAGGTAGTTGATGAACTGGCAGAGTCAATTCTTCGTATTAATAGAAACATCGTGGAATGTAAAGAAATCAGTTGATACAGTATATGTTGTTTCCGTTTCGTATTAATAGAAACATCGTGGAATGTAAAGCTGCGATAGGACAGTTAAAGCACTCGTCTGTGCTCTGTATTAATAGAAACATCGTGGAATGTAAAGCTGATAATATATTTATTGTTTTCTTTTACATCTAGTATTAATAGAAACATCGTGGAATGTAAAGATTGGAGCCAGACGCTTCATTCTGTCCTTCGGAGATGTATTAATAGAAACATCGTGGAATGTAAAGTTTTGATATACCCTGCCCATTTTTAACTGTCTCTTGTATTAATAGAAACATCGTGGAATGTAAAGCAGCCACCTGAGCAGCCATCTGAGCACTGTTTTCCGTATTAATAGAAACATCGTGGAATGTAAAGAAAACCGAGAAAACATCAGCGAAAGCAACTGCAAGAGTATTAATAGAAACATCGTGGAATGTAAAGATGACATTAAGCTATGGAATTACAGCGTTAAACGAGTATTAATAGAAACATCGTGGAATGTAAAGCGTAAAAGGAATCGTTGATGGGGTAGCGTATTCCGTATTAATAGAAACATCGTGGAATGTAAAGGAGTATGATCTTGTTACGGTTTCTGATATGCCAAGTATTAATAGAAACATCGTGGAATGTAAAGAGAGGACAGGCTATCGCTACCCCTGTTGAGAACATCGTATTAATAGAAACATCGTGGAATGTAAAGTTGTATACAGAAGAAATCATTCTCAATCTTACTGTAGTAATAATAGAAACATCGTGGAATGTAAAGAGCGAAATGCCTAAAAGCGTACAGAAATAAGACCGGTATTAATAGAAACATCGTGGAATGTAAAGTATATTGCTCATATTTCGCTCATATAAGGTTCTTGTATTAATAGAAACATCGTGGAATGTAAAGTGCGAATGTATTTCCTTTTTCTATCTGATACACAGTATTAATAGAAATATCGTGGAATATAAAGTTCTGAAAGTCTACACCACTTACATCCGGATTCTCCGTATTAATAGAAACATTGTGGAATGTAAAGCTCATAAACAGCACTTCACAGTCTATTTCTGTATCGTAATAATAGAAACATTGTGGAATGTAAAGTATGTAAAATAATAAGAAGAATTCACTTCTGGATTTTGTATTAATAGAAACATTATGGAATGTAAAGAAATTTTGATAGACGAATTCAATAGCAATATGTTACACTTTATAAAAGTTAGAGTTTAATATATCAAATATAAAGGGAAGTGTGTCTATTGAAACAAATTAAAAAGAAACTTCCAATAGGAATAGAAAATTTCGCAAAGCTTCAGGCGGAAGATTTCTACTATGTAGATAAAACGATGCTTATCAAAGAACTTCTGGATAATTGGGCGGAGGTGAATCTGTTTACACGTCCGAGAAGATTTGGTAAAACATTGAATATGAGTATGCT
>OLQL01002447.1_pt1 | contig 12740 bp, 10 predicted proteins | sample 1672971 | NCBI WGS metagenome assembly OLQL01 (sample SAMEA3136742, study PRJEB25190) | human gut metagenome | biome: human gut; feature: human-associated habitat; material: faeces | place: Austria | collected 2013
CCGCGTGGCTACTGCCGCGCGGGGGCGCTTGTTCATATTCTTATCAGCCGAACATATTGATCAGGATACCAGCGGCAACGGCGGAGCCGATAACACCGGCAACGTTGGGGCCCATGGCGTGCATAAGCAGGTAGTTGCGGGGGTTGTACTCCTGGCCGACCTTCTGGGAAACACGGGCGGCCATGGGAACGGCGGAAACACCGGCGGAGCCGATGAGCGGGTTGATCTTGCCGTGGGTGACAACGCACATGACCTTGCCCAGGAGAACACCGCCGGCGGTGCCGACACCGAAGGCGACGATGCCCAGAACGATGATCTCAACGGTCTGGATGTTCAGGAAGGTGGCGGCGTTGGTGGTGCAGCCGACGGAGAAGCCGAGGAAGATCGTGATGATGTTCATCAGCTCATTGCCGGCGGTCTTGGTGATACGCTCAACAACGCCGGACTCCTTCATCAGGTTGCCCATCATCAGGCAGCCGACCAGAATGGCGGCGTCAGGCAGGGTCAGGGCAACGATGATGGTAACGATGATGGGGAAGAGGATCTTCTCGGTCTTGGAGACACGGCGGGGGGCAGTCATGACGATCTGACGCTCTTTTTCAGTGGTCAGGACCTTCATGATGGGCGGCTGGATAACCGGCACCAGCGCCATGTAGCAGTACGCGGCAACCGCGATGGAGCCCAGCAGGTGCGGGGCCAGCTTGGTGGTGACGTAGATAGCGGTGGGGCCGTCCGCGCCGCCGATGATGCCGATAGCACCGGCCTCCTGGTTCGTAAAGCCCAGGATCTTAGCGCCGACGAAGGTGAAGAAGATGCCCAGCTGTGCGGCAGCGCCCAGCAGCAGGCTGGACGGGCGGGCGATCAGCGGCTCAAAGTCGGTCATCGTGCCGATGCCGAGGAAAATCAGCGGCGGGTAGATGCCGAGCTTAACGCCTAAGTAGATATAGTCGACCATGCCGCCGGACGAGCCGAGCAGCGCCCAGTCGATGTGGTTGGTGGAGTTGATGAAGATGTCCATGTGGAAGATGCCGTCGAGGGGCAGGTTGGTCATCAGCATGCCGAAGCCGATGGGCAGCAGCAGCAGCGGCTCAAACTGCTTGACGATGGCCAGATACAGCAGCACGCAGGCCACTGCCAGCATGACGGCGTACTTCCAGCCGCCCTCGGTGAAGAAGATCTGTGCCCAGCCGGACTTTGCAAAAATCTCTGCAATATTGGTAAAAATAGCACCCATTTCCGTACCTCCTTACATAAAGGGCGTCGTGTGCTCACGCACACCGGCGTCGCCCCAGGCACCGCGGCGGGAACCGGCGGCAGGCTTGGAAACGCGCTTGATGCCGCGAATGACGGCATTGCCGCCGCAGACCGTGGCCACGGCAGCGGAGATCGCGGCGATGATCTCGCCGGGGATGGAGCCGTTGTCAGCCTTGGCCGCAGGGGCGGCGGGCTTGGCAGCGGGGGCAGGAGCAGCCTTGGCCGCAGGGGCCTTCGGCGCGGCAGGCTTGCCGTTCTTCTTATTGTTGATGTTGTCGAAGATCTTGCCTTCCAGCGTGATGATGAGGCACAGGGCCACCAGCATCGCGAAAACCAGTGTGATGCTGGTCAGCACAACGGTACCGTCACTGGCTTCAAGGGCAAGAAGAGCTAGGTTGGGCATGGATGATCCTCCTTTGAATGGTAGCAGCCCCGATAAAGGGCTATTTGATGATATTATAGCACAAAGAAAATTTTTTGGGTAGATTTTTTTACAAAAAAATGAATAAATTTAGGGAAATGTACAGATGGTGCATGTAGGAGGCGGCAGGTTTCGGCGGGGTGAGGGCACCCCGCCCTACGCACGGGTTTGACGTGGAGGTGTAGGGCGGCCAGCCCTCTGGCCGCCCTGGCCGTTTGCGGCGGTGGGAGGGTGCCCGGGAGGGATAAATCCCTCCCCTGCGGATTGATTGTAAAAGGGATTTGGCGGTAAGCTGCGGGCCGGGCATGCCCGGCCCCTACAGGGCGGCGATGGGGAAACGGGATGTGGCGGCAGGTTTCGGCGGGGTGAGGGCACCCCGCCCTACGCACGGGTTTGATGTGGGGTGTAGAGCGGCCAGCCCTCTGGCCGCCGTGGCCGTTTGCGCCGGTGGAAGGATGCCCGGGAGGGATGAATCCCTCCCCTACGGATTGAATCGTAAAAGGGATATGGCGGTAAGCTGCGGGCCGGGCATGCCCGGCCCCCACAGGATGCACAATTTTTCAGCGGTATTTTCGGCTGGTTGTACAGCATTTTCCACAAACATGAACAAAATATGTCCCCGCCCTCTTGACTAGACCGCAACTCTGTGATAGCATAAACGCAACGAAAGAACGGCAAAGGCGCCGGACAGTGTGATTCTGTCCGGCGCCTTTCTGTTTTGAAAAGTAAGAGAGGGGTTCTGTTCTATGTACAATTCCGCAGACGTTACATGGACACTGGTTGCGGCGTTTCTGGTGTTCTTCATGCAAGCGGGCTTTGCCTTGTGCGAGGCTGGCCTGACCCGTGCAAAAAATACCGGCAATATTCTGATGAAGAATATGATGGATTTTTGTATCGGTACGCCGTGCTACTGGCTCGTCGGCTTCGGCATCATGTTTGCCGGTTCCGGTGCGCTCATCGGCGGGTTTGACCCGTTCATCCGCGGCAGCTATGACTTCGGCACGCTGCCGGTCTGGGTCTACGCGGTGTTCCAGACTGTGTTCTGCGCCACTGCCGCGACCATCGTCTCCGGCTCGATGGCCGAGCGCACGAAGTTCAGCGCCTACTGCTGCTACTCCGCCGCCATCAGCCTGATCGTCTACCCCATCTCCGGCCACTGGATCTGGGGCGGCGGCTGGCTGGCACAGCTCGGCTTCCATGATTTTGCGGGCTCCACCGCAGTTCACTTCGTCGGCGGCGTCACGGCCTGCTTGGGCGCCTGGATGCTCGGCCCCCGCATCGGCAAGTACAACAAGGCCGGTAAGGCCCGCGCGATCCCCGGCCACAACCTGACCGCGATGGCTCTGGGCGTTTTCATCCTGTGGTTCTGCTGGTTCGGCTTCAACGGCGGCTCCACCGTCAGCATGACCGGCGATGACACGATGGTTTCCGCAGGTCTGATCTGCTTCAACACCAACCTGGCCGCTGCGCTGGCTACCGTTGCGGCGCTGATCGTCTCCTGGGTGCGCTACGGCAAGCCTGATGTCTCCCTGACCTTCAACGGTGCGCTGGCCGGTCTGGTCGCCATCACCGCGGGCTGCGACGTCGTTGACCCGTTCGGCGCGGCCATCATCGGCATCGTCGCCGGTGTGCTCTGCATCTTCTCGGTTGAGTTCTTCGACAACGTTGCCAAGATCGATGACCCCGTCGGCGCTGTCTCGGTGCACTGCATGAACGGTGCGTGGGGCACTATCGCCGTCGGCCTGTTTGCCACCGAGGGCGGCCTGTTCTACGGCGGCGGCTTTGCCAAGCTGGGCATCCAGCTGCTGGGCATTGTCAGCGTGGCGGCCTGGGTGCTGGCCACGATGTTCATCATCTTCACGGTCATCAAAAAGACCATCGGCCTGCGCGTCTCCGAGAAGGAGGAGATCGACGGCCTGGATTACCACGAGCACGGCCTGGCCAGCGCCTATGCAGGCTTCGCCATCAATGATCCGACCTACGCCGAGCTGGACGTGAACGAGAACACCGATCTGGGCGAGGACGACTTCACCAAGGCCAGCCCCGAGAAGGTTGCCGCTGCGGTCAAGGTCGTCAAGGACGCCCCGCTGCCCGCCGGGCTGGATTCCGGCATGCACAAGGTTTCCATCATCGTGCAGCTGGCCAAGTTTGAGACCCTGAAGAAGGCGCTGAACGACATTGGCGTTACCGGCATGACGGTGACCCAGGTCATGGGCTGCGGCCTGCAGAAGGGCAGCGGCGAGAAGTACCGCGGCGCCGAGGTTGACGCCACGCTCCTGCCGAAGGTCAAGGTCGAGGTCGTCGTGAGCAAGATTCCCGTGGATAAGATCATCGACACGGCCACGAAGGCCCTGTACACCGGCCACATCGGCGACGGCAAGATCTTTGTCTACAATGTAGCTAAGGTCGTGAAGGTCCGCACCGGCGAACAGGATTACGCCGCGCTGCAGGACGTAGAGTAAACGTCTCCCTATTATAATAAGGTATAAAGGTCAGTAAGCCAGCCCCTTCCGAAGTGGGATTCGGAAGGGGCTGGCTGTTTTTCAACTTTGTGAATTCAAAGATTTATCGGCACTCCTTGCACCATGACTGATTTCTTATTTGCGCCTTTTCATCTTTGCTCATTTTTCGATATCCAAATTCACTTATGGGCTTTTCTTTTCCACAATGAGGGCAAATTCTTGTCGGCTCTTTTCCATTATATCCATGTGATTGTATAATGGGTCTGTCATTGTTCGCGTTCATGTTGTGCTCCTTTCAAGTAGTTGTTTATTCATCAATAGTATCTAAAATCCAATTCACCCAACCTATCACTGTAAATGTTCTACGGTAATATGTACTGTCAGCTTTCACATTAAAAAGATTTGATCTTTTCATTATTTGCATTATCGTTGTTCTGTCTGGCATCTCACCACAGTTTAAATGAATTCTTAGTGTTTCATTAAAAACCTTGTGTTCCAAAATCTGCTTTGCGATAGCCAGTTGTCGACTACGATAGTCAAGTGTCATAATATAACGGCCTTGCTCAGACAGAAAGAAATAAATCTCATTATCTACATTAACTCCTTTTTCAATTAAACCGAGGTATCGTCCTGCATCCGTATAATAATTTGTTTGTCTCTCGTCAAATGCATACTTCGATGTAATCTCTTGCCTTGTCATCCCTCTTTCGCTCAACAACTCAATAAGATTTACAATCCTAGACATCCGATCAGCCTGTGGGAACGCAATTTGAGGTTCATCCACTAATCGAACTGATTGTACTAAATGTCCAATATCCTCGGCATTTATCGACGTTGAAATCATATAGTTCTTCTGCTTCACCAATCTTAAAGAATTATAATTTCTCGCTTCCTCAAATCGATATTCATACAAGTTAAATACACCGTTAGAAAATACCAGGAATATTGGCTTAACTTCTTTCGTAACTCTTTGATTCCATACGCGGAACGGATAGTAAAGCTGCCGAACAATAAAGTCATCGGCCAAATCATGTTTTGCCTCAAATAGAGATAAATAACTAGCCCCTTCATAAGCCGCATCTATTTCGATCTGTGAATTGCATACATTAACAGTACGTAGTCCATGCTTTGTATTTATATCAAAATCAAATTGTCCAGAACTCATTCGTCCATTAACCGTCGGTAGGATGTAGTCATCTTCCAAAAAATCTTTCATAACTCCACAAGCATTAGCACAGTTTAAAGCAATCGACTCGCTCACTAAAAAACGAGGAACTAGGCTTTGGAGATAATGCGGAATTGAAATCCGATAAACTTCTTGTGTAGGTTCTTCAAATGACTCATAGGCTGAAAAGGAAGATATAATATACTCGCCTCTTGTTATAGGCAAAATAGATAGGCCATTATTTTGGAAAATCGCAGGAAGGTTAATCTTATGGTCAAACTTTGTCATCAAACGTGGTTCTCTAAATTTTCTGATTTCATCTGCTGTGATTATATATTGTCCTTCCCGTTCAATTTTATCGAGAATTCTATACTTTTCAAACAGACCTTCCCACGCTGTATCATTTTTTCCCATAGTTTCTAATTAGTACCTCGTCAACAGCTCCACGTCCGTTTACATTTGAGTTGATTATTCGTTTCGCTTTTACAATCGTCACATCGTAGTCGCCATATAGACTTTTTATAAACTCCGTAGCTGAATTAGAAAGCATAAACTTTACACCACGTTTATCCAGTAAGTCACAACATCTTTTCAGACGTTTCTGTTCTTCTTTATCAAATCCGCCTTTATTATATCCCGTAAAACTAGCCGTATCAGAAACCGGATCATACGGCGGATCTAGATACACGAACCCATTGTTTGGAACACGTTCAAGGATCTTTTCAAAATCTTCACTATACAAGATAATATCGTTTTTTGTGAGATACTTATTTACTGCCCGCAAAACCGGTTCATTCACTATATTGGGATTTTTATAATGTCCAAACGGTGAATTAAACTCTCCCGAAGAATTCACCCGAAACAAACCATTGAAGCATGTTTTATTTAGATATAACAGTCTTGACGCTCTATCAACTTTTGACATGGATTGGTAAACACTTTGGTCTCTATCCATATCCCTTATTTCATAAAAATAATCTGCTGTGTTTTCATGCTTCTTTAATGATTCGATCAGTTCTTCAACATTGTCCCTTATAACCTCATAAACAATCATCAAATCCCTGTTTAAGTCATTGACAATCGCTTTAGGAGGCTGCATAGAAAAAAGCACAGCTCCGCCACCTAAAAAAGGCTCACAATAAAATTCAATTTTTTTAGGTAGTAAAGGAGTTATTTCGTCTATCAGTTGACGCTTTCCTCCCACCCATTTCACAACGGGTGCTACCAGTTTGTTCTTCGCCATATCTGTGCTCCTTTTTAAATGTGTAGACCTTTACATTATAATTATATCAAATCAAGACGTACTCTTGCAAGGTTATGGCAAAAATTCACATTAAACTTTCTGTTTATTTCCCCCTCGCTGACTGAATATACTGCCGCGGCGTCTGGTTGTATTCCGCCCGGAATGCGCGGTAAAAGTTTGCGTAATCGCCAAAACCGCAGTATTGGCAGACTTCATTCGGCGGGACGCCGCCGGCTAAAAGCTGCTTCGCGTTTAATAACCGCTTCTGCAAAATATAGCGATGCACCGTCGTGCCGACCTGCGCGTCGAATTTCCGCAGAAGATGATACTTGCTGATGAAGAACTTCTCCGACAGCTGGTCCAGCGTCAGGGCCTCGCTGTAGTGCTCGTTGATGTAGTGCAGCACCGCGTCCACGACCTGGTCACTCGTGCCGGTGGGGCGGGCGTCGCCGCGCTCGGCTGCGGCACGGTTCAGGCCGACCAAAAGCTCCACCAGCGCACTCTGGGCCAAAAGGTCACTGCCGTACGCCTTGTCCGCCTTTAACGCGCACAGCTTATCCACCGTTGTGCGCAGCGGCGCGCCGGTGGCCCCGGGCAGCCGCAGCAGGTTCGTGTGGCCGGGGACTGTCGTGTCAAAGCAGCGGGTCAGACTTGTGCGCGGGGTGGACAAGCCCTCCAGATAGGGCCGCGCGATCCAGAGCACGATGCGCTCATAGGCGTCGGCGTCGGTGGCAATGCGCGCCTGGTGCAGCTCCAGCGGGCTGCACAGCATCCAATCGCCGGGGCGCACGCGGTAGAGCTGGTTCTCGACGATGTACTCCACCCGCCCGCGCAGCAGCAGGTAAATCTCATAGAAGTCGTGGTGGTGCAGCTCGACCTCGTTCATGTAGGTCGAGCGATAGCGGTAGACCTCATAATCCGGCGCGATCATCGTCTGGCGCTTGGTGTAGGGATTGTAGTTTGACATAGGTGACTCCCAAAAAGCCTTCCCCTCCGGGACAGACTCCCCCGGTACGGGGGAGGTGGCGCATAGCGCCAGAAGGGGAGTAGGTGGCTGAGCGAAGCGAAGCCGGATGAGGGCCGATCTTGCCGCCGCCGCCCTGCAAGCAGGATTTTGCGGCCAGCTCTCCCCTCATCAGCCGCCTGCGGCGGCAGCTTCTCCCCCAAGGGAGAAGCCTTTTCTGCGTTGCTATGATTTTACCGCAATTTTCGCAATTTTTCAAGCAATCAGCGTTATTTTCTTGCAAAAAATCACGCGGTATACTATAGACATCGCGGGCGGTCGTGTGCCGCCCACCCCCACAGCAACAAAAGGAGCAAATCATTATGCAGATGAATGCGTCTTCCATCGTCAACCAGAAAGCCGAGTGGGAAAAGCTGGGCGTCAAGCTGCCCGCCTTTGACCACGCTGCCATGACTGCCGCCACCAAGGAGCACCCCATCTGGGTCCACTTCGGTGCGGGCAACATCTTCCGCGGCTTCATCGCCGCGCTGCAGCAGCGCCTGCTGAACGAGGGTGTCGCTGACCGCGGCATCATCGCAGCCGACACCTTCGACTACGACATCATCGACAAGATCTACACCCCGTATGACAACCTGACGATGAATGTCACCCTGAACCCGGACGGCACCACCAGCCGCGAGATCATCGGCTCTGTGGCCGAGGGCCTGCGCGCCAACTCTGCCGACGCGGTGATGATGGCCCGCTTCAAGCAGATCTTCACCGATCCCAGCCTGCAGATGATCTCCTTCACCATCACCGAGAAGGGCTACGCTCTGTACCGTCCCGACGGCAGCCTGATGCCCGTCGTGCAGGCTGACATCGACGAGGGCCCCGCCCACGCCCGCCACGCCATGAGCATGGTCGCCTCCCTGCTGCTGGAGCGTTTCCAGAACGGTGCCTATCCTCTGGCCGTCGTCAGCATGGACAACTGCTCCCACAACGGCGAGAAGCTGCAGACCAGCGTTATGACCGTTGCCAAGGCATGGCTGGAGAAGGGCTTCGTCGGTCAGGACTTCATCGACTACCTGTCCGATGAAACCAAGATCACCTTCCCCTGGTCCATGATCGACAAGATCACCCCGCGCCCCCACAAGATGGTCGAGGAGTCCCTGGAGAAGGACGGCATCGAGGGCATGACCCCCATCGTCACCTCCAAGAACACCTTCATCGCCGCGTTCGTCAACGCCGAGCGCCCGCAGTATCTGGTCGTCGAGGACAAGTTCCCCAACGGCCGCCCCGCGCTGGAGAAGGCCGGTGTCTACATGACCGACCGCGAGACCGTCAACAAGACCGAGCGCATGAAGGTCACCACCTGCCTGAACCCGCTGCACACCGCCATGAGCGTGTACGGCTGCATGCTGGGCTATGACCTGATCTGCGCCGAGATGAAGGACGAGGACATCGTTGCCCTGATCAAGCGTCTGGGCTATGTCGAGGGCCTGCCGGTCGTCGTTGACCCGAAGATCCTGGCCCCCAAGGCCTTCATTGACGAGGTCATCGAGCAGCGCCTGCCCAACCCCTTCATGCCCGACACGCCGCAGCGCATCGCTACCGACACGTCCCAGAAGGTCGGCATCCGCTTTGGCGAGACCATCAAGAGCTACGTCGCCGAGGGCCGCGACCTGAACAGCCTGGTCAGCATTCCTCTGGCCATCGCCGGTTGGCTGCGTTACCTGCTGGCCATCGACGACAACGGCAACGCCTTTGAGGTCAGTGCTGACCCGCTGAAGGACGAGCTGCAGGCCAAGCTCTCCGGCATCGAGTTCGGCAAGCCCGAGACCGTCACCGACCAGCTGGACGGCATCCTGTCCAATGCGTCCATCTTCGGCAGCGACCTGACCAAGACCGTCCTGGCCGACAAGATCAAGGCGTACTTCAAGGCCGAGATCGCCGGTGCCGGTGCCGTCCGCAAGACCCTGCACGAGGCCGTGAACGGCTAAGAGCAATTTTCCTAAGCCTTCCCCCTTGGGGGAAGGTGGCCCCGCAGGGCCGGATGAGGGGGAAGTTTGCGTAGTTGCCCCGTCAACGAGCAGCAATGACCAGGTTCCCCCTCATCAGTCATCTTCGATGACAGCTTCCCCCCAAGGGGGAAGCCTTTGCAGCTACGCTGTAGGGGCCGGACATGTCCGGCCCGCCACGTAAAATGTATAACCCCCTCACGGGTTCGCAACCGGAAACTTGCGGGCGAGGCATGCCTCGCCCCTACGCAAACGACTATACAAACAAAAGGAGCACCATATGTCTATGAAAATGGGTTGGCGCTGGTATGGTGAGGGCAATGACCCCATCACCCTGAGCGACATTAAGCAGATCCCCGGTGTTGAGGAGATCGTCTGGGCCCTGCACAGCAAAATGCCCGGCGAGATCTGGGAGGAGGCCGAGATCAAGGAGGTCGTAGACCAGATTCATGCTGCCGGCTTCGACGCCACTGTCGTCGAGTCCGTCAACGTCCACGACGACATCAAGATCGGCCTGCCGACGCGCGACAAGTACATCGAGAACTACAAGCAGTGCATCCGCAACCTGTCCAAGTTCGGCGTCAAGACCATCTGCTACAACTTCATGCCCATCTTTGACTGGACCCGCACCGACCTGTTCCATCCCGTCGGCGACGGCTCCACCGCCCTGTTCTATCAGAAGGACCTGATTCAGGACGACTACAAGGGCATGGCAAACTACATTCTCGAATTCACCGAGAAGTACAACATGACCTTCCCCGGCTGGGAGCCGGAGCGCATGGCCAAGCTGGACGAGCTGTTCAAGGCCTACGCCCCCGTCACCAAGGAGAAGCTGTGGGATAACCTCAAGTACTTCCTCGAGGCCATCATGCCCACCTGCCGCGAGTGCGACATCAAGATGGCGATCCATCAGGACGATCCCCCATGGGACATCTTCGGCCTGCCCCGTCTGCTGGTTGACGCCGAGAGCATTGACCGCTTCCTGACGATGGTCGATGACCCGTACAACTGCCTGACGCTCTGCTCCGGCAGCATGAACGCCAACCCCAACAACAACGTGGCCGCCATCGTGCGCAAGCACTGTGACCGCATCCCGTTTGCCCACGTGCGCAATATCCACCACTTCGAGAACGGTGACTTCTCCGAGGCTGCCCACCGCGACTGCTGCGGCGAGACCGGCATCATTGAGATCCTGCGCGCCTACCATGACTGCGGCTTTGACGGCTGCATCCGCCCCGACCACGGCCGCCAGCTGTGGGAGGAAGGCCCCGGCAACTGCCGCCCCGGCTACGGCAAGTATGACCGCGCCCTCGGCGTGCAGTACATGCTGGGTGTCTGGGACCTGCTGGACCGCCTGGACGAGGAAAAGTCCAAGTAATTTTTGCCATCCTCAAATTGCTGTATAACAAAAAGGACGCTGTAGCGATACAGCGTCCTTTTTTGTTAGGGTTTTATTGTATGATGAGCCGCACCCTTTTCACCTCCCGGTAGGGGCCGGGCATGCCCGGCCCGCCACCTCACGGCTGCCACCATTTAATCTTCCATTCGTAGGGAGGGGTCTTGACCCCTCCGCCGCACTTTGCCCCTGCCGCTGCTTTACCTTTCACTCTGTAGGGGCGGCATATATGCCGCCCGCGCCTCCTTTGTCAAAGGGAGGTGGCCGAGCTTGCGAGGCCGGAGGGATTCCTGCAGCTTTGCCGTTATTGCCCTTCTGCCTTCCTTACCCCTTCACCTCGTTCACCAGCTTCTCCCCTCTCGCAAACGCCCGCGCGTTCTCCATCGTCGTGATGGCAATGCTCTGTAATGCCGTCCGCGTGAAAAATGCCTGATGGCTCGTCACCACCACATTCGGGAAACTCATCAAAATCGGCACGACCTCGTTATGCAAAACGTCGTCCGAGAAGTCCTCGAACACCTGCCCGTCCTCGTCCTCGTAGACGTCCAGCCCCACGCCCGCAAATTTGCGGGCCCGCAGCGCATCGATCAGCGCGTTGGTGTCGATCAGCCCACCGCGGCTCGTGTTGACAAGAATCGCGTTGTCACGCATCATTTTGATGGTGTCGGCGTTGATTATATGGTGCGTCTCGGCTGTCAGCGGGCAGTGCAGACTGATAAGGTCTGCCGTGCGCAGCAGCTCGTCCAGCTCAACATAGCGCACAATGCCGTCCAGCGCAGGGTTCCTGTACTGGTCGTAGGCCAGCACCGTCATGCCAAACCCGTGACAGATGCGCGCCATGGCCGCGCCGATGCGCCCCGTGCCCACAATGCCCGCCGACGAGCCGTACAGGTTGTACCCCAGCAGACCGTCCAGCGCAAAGTTGTTGTTGCGCACCTTGATATACGCCTTGCAGATGCGCCGGTTCGCGGCCTGCGCCAGCGCCATAGCGTGCTCGGCCACGGCCTCCGGGCTGTAGCCCGGCACGCGCAGCACCGTGATGCCGCATTTCTGCGCCGCGGCCAGGTCCACATTATTGTACCCCGCGCACCGCAGCAGCAAGCAGCGGATGCCCACCTGCGCCAGCTTTTCCAGCACCGGAGCCGAGCAATCCGCATTGACGAACGCGCACACAGCGTCCCCGCCCTGCGCCAGCGGCGCGGTGTCCGCATCGAGATTCGCCGTCAGAAACCTGATCTCGCAGCCATATTCTGGGTCCGCCGCCAGCACATCAAAATAGTAGTGGTCGTATTCCCGCGTACCATAAAAAATAATTTTCATAAAAACGCCCCCAGTCTCCTTCAGTATCTGTCTTTTACGCCCTTAGTATACCGAATCGGACGGGGGATTTCTGTTGTCGGGACAACAGGCGACTATTTTTATTACTTTTGCATTGCATATTTACCGGGTTTAGATCGTAGGGAGGGGTCTTGACCCCTCCGCCGCACCTTGCCCATACCTGACACCCTACCTTTTTTCACCTCCCGGTAGGGGCCGGGTATGCCCGGCCCGCACGCCTCCGTAAGCCTCTCCGCCAATCTTAAACAACAACGTCCCACGCCAACCACCCCGGCCACATCAACTTCCGCCCGCGCGGAATCTCCCGCGCCCTAAAAACAGCCCGCGGGGCTGTTTTTGCCCCGCGGTACGCTGGACGCGGGGCCCGGGCTTTTCGATTCCCGCACTCCTCTACTCCTTACCATGTATAATAAAAAGAAAAAAGCTCAACCTCTTGCGAAGTTGAGCTTTTTGGTGACCCGTGCGGGAATCGAACCCACGTTAACGGCGTGAGAGGCCGC
>OLQL01002452.1_pt1 | contig 12716 bp, 7 predicted proteins | sample 1672971 | NCBI WGS metagenome assembly OLQL01 (sample SAMEA3136742, study PRJEB25190) | human gut metagenome | biome: human gut; feature: human-associated habitat; material: faeces | place: Austria | collected 2013
GGCTGGTATATCCATAACGTTTCATGGATACTTCCGTCTGCATATACCGGAGAGGCGTACGCAAAATCCATCGAAAATAACTGACAACTGATTGCCTTACTCTTTCTTCCGGTGTCAGAACAACCTTTTTTCGGCGACATCGGTCATACACATATTCCTTTCCTTCCGATACATAGGTTTTCGGTGAAGGAATAAACCTTAACAGCACATTTTTCTTTTTCCCCCACATATGCGTTTCTTCTTCCTTTCATTGTCTGAAGTATATTTGAAAGTTCATTTCTGCTGTCCGTGCAAAAACAGGGAACAGTTGAACCCTTACATTCTCAACCGTTCCCTGTCATCCATTTTTGATCAAATATTTTTTATTCTGCCGGACTCTCGCTTTCTGAAAGCCATTCCTGCACCTGTTCTGCACTGACTTTCATTGCTTTCGCAATATCCTCCACAGCCATTCCTATCTCTGCAAGGCTTTTCACCGTTTCTTTCTGAGACTCCAGTTTGCCCCGTGCTATCCCATCTTCCATGCCTTCTCTATAGATCTTTTCAGATATTTCACACATTTCCTGATAACCTCCTTCTTCGCCTTTGAGATAATGTACCCTCTTTGAAAGATCACCGTGCGTCATGTCATTTGGATCTGCCGTCTTGAAATACTGCATCAGCTTTGCAGTTTCCGACCCATCATCTACAGCCGCATTCACATACAAAATATGTTGTCCATCCTCATAAGGGATACTGGTATTTCCGAAATGTTTTTCCACAGGATATGTGGTATATCCAGCCTTCCACAAATCTGTCTCACTGATATAGATGACGTATACATCCGGCAGCTCTGCATAGGTTTTCCCTTTTTCCAGATATTCGCTGTCGATCATTGCACCGTAGAATCTGGTTCGTCTGGCGTGATCCACGGTATCGGCACGTTGGATTTCCAGATTGTAAAGCTTTCCAGTCCCGTCTTCCGCCAGAACATCCAGAATCGCATCATGCGAACGGATCTTAGAAATCCGATACTGAGACCGCACCTCCTTCACAACCAGGTCCTCGATCCCTGTCAGGATCCGCAGCACATACTGACAGGCCGGTATGTCATTCAATGCCACAGACATAAACACATTGCTTAAAAGATTAAATTTTCTTGCTTCTTCCACACGTTTTTCATGGTTTGCGAGGGTTCGGACAGCGTCTCTGTCCATTTTTGTTTTTTGGATAATGATTCCTCCTTTCGGTTTTCTCCCACTCTCCGAAAGGTCCCAAAACCCATCCCTGTCATGTTTACATAATACCATCCCGACCTATTGATTGCAAGCGCATTTATTTTTTGTCTTATTTCAACCCTTTACACAACGGTATCAGACAAAGCAAAATGATAATTCCGACGATACCGATCACAATACCCAGAATCATGCTTCCCCACACCATGGTGAAACACATCCCGACGCCCAGGGCAAGAGCGCCTACCACACCAACAACCGCTGTCAATACCGCTTTTCCCGTAATTTTAATCGGCTGTTTGTGCTCCATTTTTCTCCATACAAACACTGTGATCAGGGCAAAAACAATACCTACACAACCAACGGCAACTCCAGGTGTAAAGGCATTCCATTCCGGAAGCAATGCCATGCACATTCCCAAACCAAAAAACAGACAGCTGATAATTCCCAAAATCATCGCAACAAAACTACTCTTCTTCATTTTTAAATACCTCCTCTTTCTTTCCTTTTCTTGTTTGTCACAAGTGCATTTTATATTTCTTATATTTCATTTGTGTTTGAAATTTGTTTTAGAAATATTAGTTGCCCTGCAGAGAAGGTAAAAAATAAGAAGTTAAAAATAAGGTCCAGACATTCCTTGGAGTATTTGGACCTCATATGCTTTATTTCACTTTAAAATAGATCTGATATGGTTCGTTACCAATCTCATTCAGCTTTTTGAAACTAATACCCGGATCCTGATTTTCTGTCCGGTAAAAGGTACGGAACTCTCCCCACTGCCGTTCGGTATCAGCAGAAAGCTCATCTTCCGGTTTCTCCGTCTCCAACTTTAAGATACGTTCTTTCTCTGTAATACCTGCCAGTACATCGGCTCCATACCGATAGGCTCCCATGGACGCATCATCCGGCAGAGGGATAAATTTTAATCCGATCGGAAGCAGTACGGTCACTTTGTCATCGTTCCTCCAAACCCTGTTTATCGCGACAAATTTCGCGGTATTATTGGTCTTTACATACAGATCATCGTTTATGTAAACCATTGCGTCTTCCCTGATCCAGTCTGGTATGCGAAGCATCAAATGAAATGGGGTGTCTTCCTGTGTATGTATTGTAAAAACATATTTTCTGAAATCAGGTTTATTCGCATAAGCACTGACTGTTTCATTTATGGTCTGTTTGGCATTGTTTTCCGAACAGGTCATCAGACTTCCGTTCATATAATCCTGATTCTGTGTAAGGCAAATCTTCCGGCCCTGCATTTCAAAAGACACTTGCGAATCGGCATACATAGTCACATACAAGTGATCATCTTCCTGATAATACAAACGATGGTTCCATGCAGCATTCGCCTGTACCATAGTTCCATGACAACAGAAGAAACTGTCTCTTTCTCCGGCCCATTCCTTCCTGCTTGCAGCTTTCATCGGCAAAAAATAAGTTAACAGACCGCCTTCCGGGCAATACGTTTGAGCCATAATACCATTCTGAACATTGTATTCAATGTAATGCATATAGGCAGGATCCTTCGTCTGCCGAAACAAAAATTCTGCCAAACGTATCATGTTATAAACGGTACAATGTTCCTGATTTTTATCACCAAGTCTTGCTTTCAGTTTTTTCATAGGTGTCCAGATTTCTCCCTGCGTCTGGCCACCTGTAGCAAAACATCCCCTGTCTATAACCGCACACTTCCAATATTGTTCAACAATATGCAGCCATTTTTCTTCTCCTGTGACCTCATACGCTTTGGCACAGCCAAGGACTTCCGGAATCGTAGTATTGGCATGCATATTTGTCAATACATCTTTTCCCTCCAATAGTGGTTCAAACAATCTGCTCCTATAATACCGCTGCATCAGAATCTTATATTTTTCCTGACCCGTAATTTCATATAAGTCTGCCCAAACCTCAAGCATACCGCCGGTTTCCATATCCAGAATATCGTCAAACTCTTCCCTGGTATATCTGCCGCTCCATCGATAAAACCAATCCGCCAGTTTATCTGCTATGGAAAGCGCCTTTGGCTGTTCCATCATTCGATATACATCGATCAGCCCCATAAAAAGCTTATGAATATTGTATTGCGGCGCCCAGATGTTCCTTCCCTTTCCTATCCAGTACAAATATTTTTCCGGAATCGGGCATACCCATTCTCCGCCGTTATCTTTTTGGCAAAGCTCCAGTTCTTTCAGAATGACTTCTGTTTTTGCTTTTAACTCTACATCTTCCGTTTCCTGATAATGCAGCGCCGCTGCCGACAACCAATGTCCCAGGAAATGTCCTCTTAGCTGGCAGCTGAGATCTTCCCAGCCTCCAAAGGCTTCTGCATCAGGTCCTCTCCCGGAATATCTGCCTGCCTCATGTAAATAGCTGCGTAATAAATAAGGAGTCTCAAGCTTCATCAAATAACGTTTGTTTGCTTCTTCACGACGGAGAAACTCACCCTCTGTCAGTATTACTTTTTTCCCTGCGATTTCTTTCATTACACACCTCCCGTTTACGTAACCACGACACATCCAGCGCGTCTCATCTGTTTCAGGGCTTACCGCACGACGACACACGTCTCTACCTGTGCAAACGCTTCTGACAGATCCAATTCTTCCGTCACATCCAGCATCGGCGCTCCGTCGATATCAAAATGCACTCTGCGGATGCCGCTGCTTCTTACTCCTTCCACTCCCGGGCGTGCATGATAGGTATTCCAAACGGTGCCATCCTCGTCGGTCACATAAGCATTATGTCCGGTACCATACTCGCTTTCTACACTTCTTGCAGTCAGGATCGGATAATTTCCCTGCTTCCAGTTTTCAGGCTGTAACAAATCCTTTCCTTTTTCGATACTTAATAATCCTACTACATAAGAAGTATCGACTGCCGCTCCTGAGAAGGTCACATACAGTTTATTCTCCCGCGGAAGCGCAAAAGGTCCTTCCACTACAAAGGTATGATTGTTGGACCATCCGTAATCCGGCTTCAATAACACCACCGGGTCTGTCAATAATTTCCAGGGTTCCTGTGGATTCAGCTTTGCAATATAGAGCCACGCCCCTAAATCTTTCGGCAGAAATTGTCTCTGGGACCAGATTACATAATAATCTCCTTCCCATTCAAAACAAGTCATATCCAACGTAATTTCTTTACCCGCTTCACAAAGATCACTGCCGTCCGGACATACGACTCTCTTCGGCTCAGACCAATCTTCCTTACAGGAAGGATTTCCGCCTTCACGCAATTCCATTACATGGCTTTCTTCTTTGAAAAATTCATCCGGAGTAGCTGCATGGAAAATATAAAGCTTACCATTTATCTCATGAAACTCCGGTGCCCAGAGCAGATTTCCAACATGAGGGTAAGTCGTGGAATCCAAAATCAGTTTTTCTTCTGCATTTACCAGCTCCGGAATCGTATCCGCTTCTCTGATATAAAGCGTATGATTATCGTCCGCATCATTCGTTGCAATAAAATAATATTTATTCTTCCACTTCGCCACACAAGGATCGGCACGATAAAACGCAATCGGAAATTCAAAATGTTCCTGATGCACGTTTCCCTTTATCTTATACGTTCCCGGCACTGCAAAATCCACGGTACTCAAGTCCCAATCCACTCTTTTCGCTACCTTTGTACCATCTGTATAGAAAGCCATGGCCCGATATTTTTCCAGTTCTTCTGCACTGGATGCCTCTACCTGCTCAGGGAACTCCATACCACAGTTTACCGGCGTCAGAAGTTTTTTACGCAGTCTGTCCGCCACGCTTTCTGAAATCTCAAGGACATTCTGCGGAACAACCCCTTGAATTTCCAATTTTTCTGCTGCAGGTACTTTCATACGGTCTGCATTGCCTTCTCTTTTCTTTTCTTCCGCTTCTTCTTTCGACAGAAATCCTACTTCTGTATAATCCAAAAAGTCTTTTGTGGTAAAATAAAGAAACTTTCCTGCGCTTTCCGTATCCTCTTCTCCATCGGCGCCGATTCTTTCGGCTACTACTCCAAAACCTCCATCTTTCAATTCCAGGATCACAGGATTTTTCAAACTCCATGGTGTCAAAGAACCATCTTCATTCTCGGTTGCCTTCACAAACAGTACACCGGAATTGTGATTCAGCGCCTGGTAATTTTCACCGTCCTCACTGATCGCCAGGTGCATACTGTATGCCAGTCTCGGATCATAAATTACACTGTCGACAGGTAAACGAGTGTAACTTAGTAAATACGCCATAACTTTCCCTCTCCTTACAATTAATCCCTATTTATTTTTCAAACTGCCAGGATAACACCTCATATTCCTCTCCATAGAAAATCATATACACATCATGTACACCTGTAATACCGGTATTCAAATTTGTCTCAAATAATATATTTGTCTCTTGTATTTGTATTTTACTATGATTTTTAACATATTGCTTCTTAGTTTTTGCTATTCGTTCTTCATCCTTTGCTCACTTTTTGTTCAAATTTACTTTTTATCTATTTATTATTGCCTTATTTGCGTCAAAATGTTACACTTATCTTATAAAATCATTGTGTATTTCATTTCTTTTTTGTGCTTTATTTATAATATTCACCAAATTAGGCGAGCGCCAAAAAACGCAAAATTTAATTATTCTTATTTTGCTATTATAGGAGGAAGTATGACGAAACTTTTTAACGGAAATCATTTAGATCTATACAGTATCAACAGCGATTTTACCGGTTCCAGATATTTCACAATAGATCAGGAAGAAGTAGAATTCCATAACGCTACTACTATACGCATCTGGTTCAATGAACAATCGGCGGACTTCCCTTCCCACTGGCATACCGCCATGGAAATTCTGATGCCGGTTGAAAATTACTACGATGTCATCGTTAACGACAGCAGCTATCACCTGCTGCCTGGTGAAATTTTAGTAATTCCTCCCGGCGAACTCCACGAACTGATTGCTCCGAACGAGGGGAAACGATTCGTTTTCCTGTTTGACATCACTTTAATTACCAAACTGAAAAGTTTCTCCGGCATTCAGTCCCTCCTGGCGCAGCCGCTTTATGTCACTCCCGAAACTTATCCTAAAATTTACAACGACATATACCAGTTGCTTACGCAGATGTGCAACGAATATTTCAGCCAAAAAGAATACAGCGAACTGATCATTTACTCTCTGCTTATCAATTTCTTTGTCAAATTTGCCTACAATCGCATCAACGCAGAAGCTTTGTTTCCAAAGGTTCAATTAGATAAACAGAAAGAATATATACAGAAATTCAACGCTCTCATGACCTACATAGACACGCATTATACGGAAAATTTAGATCTTGAGACCGTTGCCAAATCTGTCGGTTTTAGTAAATATCATTTCTCCAGACTGTTTAAGCAATATACTAATTTCACTTTTGGAGACTACTTATGTTACAGACGCATCAAAGCCGCTGAAGAACTTCTGGCCAACACTGACCTCTCCATTACCGAGGTTGCTATCCAGGCAGGATTTCCCAGTATCTCCACTTTTAACCGGCTCTTCAAGCAGCACAAAAGCTGCACTCCCAGCGAGTATCGTTCCAAAGAACATACTTTTCATAACCCATAAAGCAAAACACCCCCAAACCCTGCCGCTTGTGCAGATGTTTGGGGGTGTTTTATTTTACGACCGCAGTGCATTTAAAAATTCATTCCTGTGTATCTTTTGTTTTCCATTCGACAAGTATTATCTGTATATAAATTCAGAAAATCCCGCACTGCCTCCAATTTCCTTTGTAGCGTATATGAACAATCCAAACCGACAGCCGGTAAAATGATCCATCTTGAAATACAGCTTCTGGCTGATTCCTATCTGTTTCCAACCTTCTCCTGCATCATAATAGAATCTTGCTTCATCTTTCATGTTTTCAAATTCTGCTTCCACCCTGAATTTCACGTGATCTGTATGGATTTCCACTTCTTCCTGCAGAATGCCTGCCTGCGTGTCCTTCTCCATTCCCTGCAGAGATGCGTTATCCGCCGGGCGGTTCTTCATTACTGCAAACAATTTTCCGTTCTTCTTTGTGACAGCCACAAGACCGTAACATCCCTGTAATGCACAAAGTCCTGCATAATCACCGTCTTTCAGCAAAGAAGCATCTACCGTTACCTCCCCAACACAGCCCGGAAAACGCATTCTCTGCGTCAGGGTATTTTTCGCCTGTGTTACATTTTTGCAGAGCTTATCCGTGGTAATTTCCACTGTTCCAGTCTCGAAATCTCTTTTGATCAGAGACAAATCCGGTTCATGGTTGATCTGCCAGCAGCTTTTCAACCCAAAACTGTCATAATCATACTGTTTCGTCATTCTTCCGGATGCCTTTACCTCTCCATCCACAGAGAAACCGCCCTTAAAATCATCACTCTGTACCAAAGGAAGATATTCATATCCCGGTCTGGTACTTACCGTTTCAAAATCAGCCGGTACTTTTCCGTCCACACCAAACACCGGATAATCCTCTTCCCATCGGATCGGAACCAGTACCGGAATGCGCCCCACTGCCCCTCTGTCCTGAAACAACATTGCATACCATTTTCCATCCGGAGTATCTACAATTCCTCCCTGGGCAACTCCCTGATTACAATATCCCATATCATCATTCAGCACATCGCCGCCTGTGAATTCTCCTTCCAGAGAATCCGACACGAAACATGCCTCCACCCGTTTCCACTCTTTTCTCAGAGAGTGAATAAAGAACAGATAGTATTTACCGTTTATTTTATAAAAATGAGTACCTTCATAACCAAGGCCGGGATGTCCTTCGTCCTTGACAACAATTCTGTCGATACCGCCTTCTTTCGGACCGCTCAAATCCGCATCCAATTCCTGCAGACGAATGTATTTGTTTCCCGATGCTATGTAGACTCTGTCATCATCATCAAACAAAATGGAACAGTCATGATAAAAGCCTTCGATATAACTCTTTTTCCACGGTCCTTCGATAGATGGCGCTGAATAAAGGTATGTTTTTCCGGTATCATTCGCCACAAAACACACATAAAAGATTCCTTTATGATAACGCAGGGAAGCCGCCCACATTCCCTGTCCGTATATATTTTCCTCCCCTTCTATTTTCTGTCCCGGAGTGGAATCCAATACATCATAGACATAGGATGCATGCTCCCAGTTTACCAAATCGTAAGACCGCAGAATTTCACATCCAGGCATAAAGTGCATCGTTGTGCTGACCATATAGTAAGTATTATCGACCCTGATGACATCCGGATCCGGATAATCCAAACGGGTGATAGGATTTATTTCCTGATTTCCTGTATTATTCATAGTTATCTCCTCTCTATATACTGCATAATTCTTTCATAGGAATCCCGTACCAGTTATACGTTGTTCTCAGCACCTGCCGCATTCTGAGAAACAACAGAAATATCAATATCATCCACATAAAAATCAGCGCTTCCGTCCGTTTCCAGATAAAGATTTGCTGAATTTAAATCCTCCGGAATCGTGCACTCTGCCGATACTTCCACCCAATCATCCGAAGCATTTTTTTCTATGAGCTGTTCGGATACCGTTGTATCTAATCCCATTCGGATCTTTTTATCCTGTGTTTTAACAAATGCTGTTATTTTCACAGTTCTGCCAATATAAGAAGACAGATCCATCTTCATGGATGCATCCTGTTCGCTTCTGCTTATTTTAAGAGCATATCCTATTACGGCATCTTCTGTATGATTTTCTGTATTTACCATTGTAATGACCGACTGATGTCCTGTTCCACGGCTGTAAACCCCTACGCTCTGCGGCGTTACTGTTTTCGTTTTACCGTCCTCCACATAGGGTTCAAAAGAAACATGCATATCTTTTGCGTTAACAGCGAGCTTAACCGCTGTCAATGAGAACTCCTCACCTTTTCCGGCCATAACCATCGCTTCAAAAGCGGGTTTCTTTGACAAGTCACCATTGAAAAGCAACGGATTTACATCAGTTCTCCAGGATGCGTCATCGGTCAATCCCCATATTGTGACGGATGTAAGATTTACCCCACCTTTTACTTCCTCTATCAACCTTGCAAAAAAATCATAGTAGAACTTTGCCTGGTAGAATTCTGCATTTGCGTCACTTCCTGTACAACCGACATCCAGCTCCGTGATATGTATTTCATCCACAGCTGCATCATACTTTTCCAGCGCAGTCATATACTGTTCAATATTCTGCGTGTCATCCAGATGACCCTGCATTCCAATTCCATCGATTAGACCATCTCCATATATGGTTCCATCTCCATCCGGGTGAATCACCGGACTGGTAACTTTTTCATGATTTTCATTCCATGGTTCTTCCGTCAGAAAATGTACAATTGCATCGCTACGGGAAACCACCCATTCATTATAGTCGTTATAAAACAGTTTTGGCTGAATAGAAGACAGATCATCCGTTTCCGGATTCAATCCATAAAGGGAAGCATACTGATTGGAATACAGAACTTCTGCTTCTCTTGCGTATAAAAAGCAGTAATACAGATAGTCCGGCCCTATAATCTGATACCAGTAACTATTGCGCAAACCATCCGGCTGACTCTCATCGCATGCTTCGTTTACCACATCCCATGCATAAATAATATCAGCATACCCATTCCGATAAGTGTACTCCAATACTCCATATATATAAGTTTTTAACCTTTCCAGCAAAACTTCACGGCTCACCAGACAATCTTCATCCAGAACATCTGTATCGCTAACCGTCAGGTTTCCACCAGAATATGCTTTAAAATCTTTTGCAAAAATAGATGGATTGACCTGTGCATGCCACACAAGTACATGTCCACGGACTTTTACTCCATTTTCTTTGGCCCAATCCAATAATTCCTCCGCCGCAAAATCAACGGTAAACAACGTTTCCGATGAGGCATCAAAATTGTAAGCCGGTTTGAATTCATTGCCAAACGTAATACTGTTATACATTCTGCTGATTAATGCTTCTTTCTCCGGATTACCGATTTCTGCAAGCTGATTGTTCCAATGGTCAATGGCTTCACAGCCGGTTCCCAGCATAAAATATTCTTTATAAAGTTCATCCAGTTCCTCATAAGAACTGGTATCTGCATATTTTCCTGTGTTGGTTTCTGATTCTTCCTGCATGATTTCCACCCTTTCTACCGTCTCCGATTCTTTTTGTGATGTTTCAGACTCTCCTTTCGTCATCTGTTCCGCAAATACGCCAAAGAGCATCGCAACCGCCGCTGGCAAAATGATCAACATCCACTTTTTGTTTTTTCCTGTTTTCATCCCAAACGCATTTCCCCCTTGTCTTTTAGCATCTCCCACATGATTTTATCTAAAGTGTAACTTTTTTCTTCTTTTTTTCTTCTTATCACTTGCTAACCTGCTCCCATTTGTTGCTGAATGTTCTTAAATGATGAAAGTACTATTTTTTTCTGTCGTTTTGCGATATTCTGTGGGCGTCATCCTCATGATCTTAAAAAATGCCCGGTTGTAGTAACTGATATTGTTGAATCCACAGGAAAGAGCGATTTCTGTTACTTTTTTGTCTGTCAAAAGCAATTGATTGCAGCTTTGCAGGATACGATATCGTATCAAATAACGAAACGGTGTCATTCCTGTTAATTCCTTAAAGGAACGACAGAACTGCCCTTCACTCAAATGGGCATATTCTGCCAATTCTTCCAAAGTGATATTCTGATGATAGTTTTTGTGTATATAAACAAGGGAATCCGATAACTGATCGGCATTTACATAAAATGCTTTCTTTCCTCCGATTTTGGATATGTGGTGATGAAAAAGCTTATCCCATATCAATAAAGAGGTTCCCCTCATATAGAGTTCTCCTGCCTCCTGGTTTTGAATGATCTGGTTTAAATATGTAAGAATCTCTTTCTGCCAGTCAATCCCCTCCGTCAAAACCGTCGCGAAAGCCAGATTATTATGCAGCACCGGCAGTACATAGGTGTTATAACTGTACGTTTCAGACTCTGGGAACAAGAACATCGGCGATAAAACAAAAGCATAAAACGCCGGCGGGATTTCTGACCGACTATTGGCGTAATGAAGCAGCCCAGGCGGAATAAAAATCCCATCTCCCGCCTGCAGGACATACGATCGATCTTCCATATGAACGGTGATTTCTCCCTGTACCAGCACTAAAAACTCCATTTCATGATGCCAATGGAGATATAACACCGGTTCATGATCCACGGCCGCCTCGGTATAGTGAACCGAATACGGAGCCGCGTCTGTCTGATGTGACATATTTTCATAAAAAGAGTCATTGGTATAAGAATTCATAAAATCTTCTCCCCGGAATTCATATTACAAAAACCATATCACGAATTTTTTAACACATCAAGATTGTGTTAGTTTTTATCAAGAAAAATCAAGCCATCAAAAGTCATCATTGCTATAATAAATTAACAGAAATCCAATGCTGTTACAAATAAGATGAATTTCAAGAGAGGTGTATGCATGGGAAAAATAGTGTTAGAACAGAATCGATTGATCTTTCAGAGAAGAGACGAACTGGTAGTCATTGAAGCATACGGCAGGAACTGTCTGCGAACCAGAGCGACCAGAAATGCCTGTATCTCGGATGAAAACTGGACCTTACTTCCGCCTGCGACGGAAGACAACTGTATCATAGAGGGAAACGAAGATTTTGCCACAATTACCAATGGAGATGTGAAAGCCACGATCGAAGCGGGATTTCCATGGTATGGCGGCATTATCTGTTTTTACCGAAAAGACAAATTAATTTTAAAAACCAAATATGAAGGCGACTATGTGAACAAATATGTCCATACAGAAGGAAACCACTATACGGTCAAGGCGATTTTCGAAGCAAATCCCGGAGAACATTTTTATGGACTGGGACAGGAAACAGAAGATGCCTTTGACAGAAAGGGAAGCACCTGCAATCTGGTACATTATAATACAAAATCCACATTGCCATTCCTGTATTCCTCGCTGGGTTATGGCTTCTTTTGGAATAACCCATCCCCTGGCCGATGTGAAACCACAAGAAATCACACCATGTGGTGCAGCGACAGCGCTTATCAGGCGGATTATTTAATCTTTGTCGGTGACAAGCCGGCGGATATTATGAAAACTTATGCCGAATTAACCGGTTACGCGCCTCAGTTTCCGGAATGGGCTGCCGGCTTCTGGCAGTGTAAACTTCGTTATGAAAGCCAGGAGGAATTACTCTCTGTAGCAAGAGAATATAAACGGCGCGGGATTCCGATTGATGCCATCGTCATTGACTATTTCCACTGGACCGAACAGGGCGAATGGAAATTTGACCCAAAATACTGGCCGGATCCTTCCGCTATGTGTAAAGAACTGGAAGAAATGAATATTAAACCGATTGTGTCTATTTGGCCGACCATCAATCCAAGCAGTGAAAATTATGAAGTGATGAACGAAAAAAATATGCTGGTCCGCACCGAAAACGGACAATACGGTACTTTTTCTTTCTATGGACAGCAGACCTTTATCGATCCGATGAATCCGGAGACCAGAGATTTTGTATGGGGTAA
>OLQL01002460.1_pt1 | contig 12693 bp, 10 predicted proteins | sample 1672971 | NCBI WGS metagenome assembly OLQL01 (sample SAMEA3136742, study PRJEB25190) | human gut metagenome | biome: human gut; feature: human-associated habitat; material: faeces | place: Austria | collected 2013
CAGCGCCCCACATGGTCAAGGTAACATCCTGAGCGAAGGCAGCGGCAGCAGCCTGATCAAGGACATCGCCGGCAGCAGCGGCCTCGGTGGAAGCTGCGCTGGAAGCCTCGGTGGACTCAGCAGTGGAAGCTGCTTCGGAAGTGGAGGTGGCGGTGCTGGCAGAGCCGCCGCAAGCGGCGAGGGACAAAGCCATTACACCGGCCAGAGCCAGGCTGATTTGCTTTTTCATAATGTACTCTCCTTCTTTTAAAAATGTTCTCTTGTGAACACCTTGAGCGGTGCTGCGCAACTAACTTGCGCATCCGCCTTACGTTTTTTAGGATACAGGATTTCCTGCTTGGTGTCAATGTGCAGATTATACGTGTTTTGCAGTGCGTTTTTGGCTGTTTTGCCACCGAGAATGGCTTATTCGACGAAAAATATGCGCAACTTGCGCAACTTCTGGGTTGCACGCGGTTGTTTTTAGACAGATTTTCCTTGTTTTGTACAGCAATCTGACGTTGCTGTAACTATTTTGTAATTTGATTCGATGATGTCATAAAATAAGAAGTTGCGCAGAGCCGGAAACTATGACACCGCCAGAATAGCAAAACCGCCCCGGAAGGCATTCCTCCGGGGCGGCATGATAAACGCTATTTACTTTGTCGAATCCCGTAAAATGACCTGATACCCTTGCAGCTGGCGCTTCGGCACGTCCTTCCCGGCCAGAATGTCCAGCAGCATCCGGCAGGCAGTGGAGCCGATGCGCTCGGCGTCAAACTGCACTGCCGAGATAGAAGGTGTTATGTCTACGAGCAATTCGCTGTCATACAGGCTTGCCACGCGGATGTCCTGGGGCACATGGATATGCCGTGCCCGCAGCTCCCGCACAACGTCAAAGGCCAGCCGGTCGTCACAGCAGAGCAGGCAGTCGGGGCGGTGCTCCAGTGTAGCTTCCAGTGCGTCGGTGCGCTGTTCGTCGCTCTCCAATCCTGTGTGGATCAGCGTTTGGTCGGCCTGCACACCGAACTCGGCCAGACCTCGCAGATAGCCACGCAGCCGGTCGGCGTTGACGGTATAAGTGCCGCTGCCGCCCAGGTAGGCGATGCGCCGGGTACCCAGTTGCAGCAGCAAGCGGGTCATTTCACACGCCGCACCGAGCTGGTCGTTGTCGGCCTGGGGAATCTCCGGGTCGTCGATGCGGCCGATGGCCACAAAAGGCACACCGTACTGATTCAACAAGTCGATGCAGGGGTCATCCGACATGGTGCGGGAAAGGATGACACCATCAACTTTATGGCTTGCCAGCTGGCGTTCCAGTTGGTCGGTGTCGGTCTCACTGACATAGCAGAGCAGCAGGTCATACCCGCGCTGCGCAGCCATGGCGCAGATGCCGCCCATACATTTGCGCAGGAAGGGCAAATCCAGGCGGATGAAGTGTTTCGGGATGATGAGTGACAGATTATGTGTTGCGCCCTGTGTCACCGGATGGGGCGGCGCGACCTCGCGCCCGGTCAGCCCGGCGTAGGCAAGCACCCGGGCGCGGGTCTCCTCCCCCACGCGTCCTTTGCCGGAAAGCGCACGTGATACCGTGGTTTTCGAGATTCCGAGCGCGTCTGCGATCTCTGCAATTTTCATGGGTGTAGTGTTATTCGCCATGGTGCGCACGTTCCCTCCCTTGCTGAAAATGTTGCGCATGATAGTTGCGCGCAGTTCAAGGATACCGTTGCATTCAAAAAGTGTCAATCCGCAAACCGCACAAAAAAACAGACGAAAATTTGGCAAGGGTGGCGGGCATGTTCTTGGTTTATATGGTATGTACACACTTGTGCAGGGTCTGCGCATATTGATCGCTACACAAAATCACGTATTATCGCTGCATTTCAAAACTTATTATATATTTTATGAACAATCATTACACAACTTGTAAACATTAGCACTCTACTATTGACAGTGCTAATTTACCGTGCTATTATAGAGGCGTTCCAAGGGGAACAGGGACGAAAGAACCAGAACCCCAAAAGGAACTGCAAAGCTTAATTCAAAAGTCAACTGTGCGCACAGTCTACGTTCAGCCGATGAAAATTGGAGGAATGACTTATGATGATGGTTCCGTATATGTTCAATGATGGTTTGATGGATGATTTGTTCAGCGATGCCTGGGCGCATGATTTTGACCGCGCAATGCGCGCTGCCGAACCCCGCAGTATGTTTGGCAAACGCGCCGCCAATGTGATGAAGACCGACGTCCGCGAGAACAAGGACAGTTACGATGTGTTTGTCGATCTGCCCGGCTTCAAGAAGGAGGATGTCAAGCTCGACCTTGACAACGGCTATCTGACCATCAGCGCCCAGCGCAATGAGGAGCTGGACGAGAAGGACAACGAGGGCCACTACATTCGTCAGGAGCGTGCCACCGGCAGTTGTGCCCGCAGCTTCTACGTTGGCAAGGAGCTGGAACCCAAGGATATCAGCGCCAAATTTGAGAACGGCATCCTGAGCCTGCACCTGCCCAAGGCCGACGCCAAGAAATTGGAGCCGAAGCAGACGTTGATTGAGATTGAGTAATCGCTCATCCTCTGGGACGCCGTAGAGGTGGATGCGAGCATCGACCCCTGCAGGGCATACTCTTGCGGGCCGCAACCCTAAATTCTTAGGGCTGCGGCCCTTTTGCTTTGCCCAAAAGTGTGTTATAATTCCATATAGATGAAATAAAAGTACAGGGAGGTCCTGCCCGTGCCATATTCCGACGAGCATCTGCGCTATCTGCGCCTGCTTTCCCAGAAATACCAGACCGTGGCCGCCGCAGCCAGCGAGATCATCCGCATTGAGGCACTGCTGCGCCTACCCAAAGGCACCGAGCATTTTATGAGCGACCTGCACGGCGAGCATGAAGCGTTTGTACATATTTTAAACAGCGCGTCGGGCGTCATCCGGGAAAAGATCGACACGGTGTTAGGCCCCGGCGTCCCCGCCGACGAACGCGCCGAGCTGGCAACACTAGTCTATTATCCCAATCAAAAATTACCCGAGCTGAAAGCCCGCCAAAAAGACCTGCACGCCTGGTATCGGCTGACACTGCTGCGGCTCATCGATCTGTGCCGGTTCGTGTCCAGCAAGCACACCCGCGACCATGTGCGCCGCTGCCTGCCCCAGAATTGCGGCTACATCCTTGACGAACTGCTTCACGCCCACTTTGAGGACCACGACAAGGACCAGTATTACGGCGAAATCATCGAGAGCATCATCCGCTACGACCGCGCCGACGCCTACATTGTTCGTTTCTGCGAGGTCATCAAGCGGCTGGCCGTGGACCGCCTGCACATCGTGGGCGACCTGTTCGACCGCGGCCCGCGCCCTGACCGCATTCTGGACAGCCTGATGGCCCACCACCAGGTGGATATCCAGTGGGGCAACCACGATGTCGTCTGGATGGGCGCGGCGGCGGGCAGTCCGCTCTGCATCATGACGGTGCTGAAAACGACACTGGCTTACAACAATCTCGACACCCTTGAGGGCGGCTACGGTATCAGCCTGCGGCAGCTCGAGCGTTTTGCCCAGCATACCTACGCCGATTCCGATGTGTCGCGCTGGCTGCCCCACGCAGACCCGCGCACCGCTGCGGGTGATTTGACCGCCGCCGCGCGGATGCACAAAGCCGTGACCGTCATGATGCTCAAGCTCGAAGCCCAGGTCATTGCCCGCAACCCGGATTTTGATTTGCAGGGCCGCGACTTCTTAAATCACATCGACTTTGACGCGGGCACAGTGGATTATTTTGGCACGACCTATCCCCTGCTGGACTGCGACTTTCCCACCGTGGATCCGGCGCACCCCACCGTGCTGACCGCCGACGAGGGCAAGGTCATTGCCGGGCTGGTGCGCAGCTTTGCCGAGAGCGAGCGTCTGCAGCGCCATGTGCAATTTTTGTACGCTCACGGCGCATTTTATAAAATGTGCAACGGCAATCTGCTCTACCACGGCGCTGTGCCCATGACCGAAAACGGCGCGTTTGCGGCCATCACCTTTGAGGGCGTTGCCCGCAGCGGCAAGGCGCTGTTCGACTACTGCGACCGCCGCGCCCGCCAGGGTTACAGTGCGCCGCAGGGCAGCCCTGCGCGGCTGGCTGGGCAGGACTTTTTGTGGTATCTGTGGTGCGGGGCAAAATCGCCGTTGTTTGGCCGCAGCGCCATGACGACGTTTGAACGGCTGTACATTGCCGACCCCGCCGCCCACGTTGAGGTAAAGGACCCCTACTACAAGCACATTGCCGACCCGCGCACCGCCGAACATATTTTGCGCGAATTTGGCCTGGAAGGCGAGGGCAGCCATATCGTCAACGGCCATGTGCCGGTCCGCGCTATTGAAGGCGAAAGCCCCATCAAGGGCGGCGGGCGGCTCATCATCATCGACGGCGGCTTCTGCCGCGCCTACCACCAGCGCACCGGCATTGCGGGCTACACACTGGTCTACAATTCCCGCGGGTTGATTCTTCGCACCCACCAACCGTTTGAAAACACTGACAAGGCCATCCACGAGGACGAGGATATCACGTCCAAGAGCGAGTACATCTACACCGCACCGCAGCGTATCCTGGTGCGCGATACTGACGAGGGCGGCCGCAAGCAGGCGCTCATCCGCGATTTGACCGCCCTGGTGGAGGCCTACCAGACCGGCGTTATCCCCCAGGGCGTGGCACAGGAATTGTGATTGAAATTTGGGAAAACAGGTTTATAATAGGGTTATATAATACATAAGGAGATGTTCAAACATGGCTTGCACTACCATTCTGGTCGGCAAAAATGCGTCGTATGACGGCTCCACGATGATCGCCCGCAACGACGATTCCGGCTCCGGCCATTTTACCGCGAAAAAATTTACCGTGTTCCAGCCGCAGGACTACCCGGCTGTCTACAAATCCGTGATTTCGGGCGTCGAGATTCCCCTGCCCGGCGACGGCCTGCGGATGACCGCCGTGCCCAACGCCGTGGAGGGCAAGGGCCTGTGGGCGGCCAGCGGTGTGAACGCTGCCAACGTCGGCATGACCGCAACCGAGACCATCACCTCCAACCCGCGCGTGCTGGGCGCTGACCCGCTGGTCAAGGGCGGCATCGGCGAGGAAGATATCGTCTACCTTGTGCTGCCCTACGTGCGCACCGCCCGCGAGGGTGCCCGCCGCCTGGGCAGCCTGCTGGAACAGTACGGCACCTATGAGATGAACGGTATTGCCTTCCAGGATGTGGACGAGATTTGGTGGCTGGAAACCATCGGCGGCCACCACTGGATGGCCCGCCGCGTACCCGACGATGTCTATGTCGTCATGCCGAACCAGCTGGGCCTGGACACGCTGGACCTGGACGACGCTTTGGGCGAGCAGAAGGACTTCATGTGCTCGGCTGATCTGCGTGACTTTATCAAAAAGTATCACCTCGACCTGTCCCAGGACGGTGCGCTGAACCCGCGGGATACCTTCGGCAGCCACGACGACGCCGACCACGTTTACAACACGCCCCGCGCATGGTATATGCTGCGGTATTTCAATCCCAACACCTTCGTATGGGACGGCCCCGACGCCGACTTTACGCCGCGCTCCGACGATTTGCCCTGGTGCATGGTGCCCGAGAAGAAAATCACGCCCGAGGATGTAAAGTACGTGCTGTCGTCCCATTATCAGGGCACGCCCTATGACCCCTACGCTGCCGCAGCCGCCGAGAAGGGCATCTACCGCCCCATCGGCGTGAACCGCAACGACTTTATGGCGCTTTTGCAGATGCGCCCCGACGTACCGGAGGATTTCCGCGCCGTGGAGTGGCTGGCCTTTGCGTCCAACGCCTTCAACACGATGCTGCCCTTCTACGCCAACGTGGACACGACGCCGGAGTATCTGTCCAACACGACCGGAGATGTCTCCACAGACAACTTCTACTGGGCCAGTCGCCTGCTGGCCGCCATGGCCGATGCGTCCTACGCAAAGTCGGTGTTCCACATCGAGCGCTACACCCTGAGCGTCGGCGCAAAGTCCAACGGCTTCATCAACCGGTACGACGACGCCCAGCGCGCCGAGGCCGACCCCGCCGCCCGCGCCGCCCTGCGCGAAAAGGCCAACGAGGAGATTGCCGCCATGGCCAAGGCCGAGACGACCGACGCGCTGAACAAGGTGCTGTTTGAGCTGAGCAGCGGCATGAAGAACGCCTATTCGCGTTCGGATGCGTAAATAATTCCTACATAATTCATACGAAAGCGAGGGACGTACCCATTGCGGTGCGTCCCTCGCTTTTTATAGTTCTTTCACTACGTACAAAATGCCCTTGTCCGTTTCCTGCGCCGCCGTGGTTCTGCCGGGCGCAAGGCAGGCCGCAGGGTCAAACCCGACAAACCGCCCGCCCTCTACGGTGATGGCCCCATCCCCTACACTGTACAGCAGGTGGTCGGCGCTGTCGCCCTTTACGGCGTACAGGCCTCCGTGCAAAATCACCTGCCCCGCCGCCGCACAGACGGCGCAGGATCCAGCGCCGCCCAGATAGCGGCCACCGTACAGGTCCACGCGGCAGCCCTGCCCGCGGGCGTAAATGGGGCAGCCTGCGCGGCTGTGGCTGCGGGCGGTAGCCTGTATCATGCCTTTGCCATGTACTGTCAGGGCCGCACCGTCGGCCAGTTGTATCGTGCCTTTCAGGCGGTGGCCGTTCAGGTGCAGGGCGGCGGCCTTGCCGGGGGCGATCACACAGTCTATGCAATGGCCGTCGGCGTCGGTAAAGGCGGTGTCGGCCTGCAGGGTGACATCCTCCCCCGCCGCCAGCCGTGCGGCGATCTCGGCCCCGCTCTGCGGCTCCGGCAGGGCAAAGGCATCGCTGTCCCCGGCCCCGGCCTGTTCGCGGCGGTAGGCCCTGAACAGCCGTACCGTCTGCACCGCCTGTGAGAGGATCAGCAGGGCAAAGGGCAAAAAGATACACAGCAGATACCCGGGCGTCGTTTTCAAAAAGTTAAAGAACAGCCCCACCTTCGGCAGATGCCCGGCATACCGGCCAATCACATCGCTGTACGGCACAACGGCTTCATCGTCGGTATCGGTGGTCGTGCCGTAGGTGGTAAACCCCGGTGCGCCGTCGGCAGTGGTGGTCAGGGCGCGTATCTTGTGGGTGACGGTATCGCCGTAGTTGCTGTCGTTGCGGCTGGTAAAAGCAATGATATCCCCCGGCTGCAGGGTGCTGGGGTCCACATGGCGCACAAAAACCAAATCGCCCGCGCTGAAATCCGTTGCCGACATCGAATCGGACAGGACGATGAACGCCTTGTAGCCGAACCACTCTTTATCCGTGCGGTTCAAAAACAGGGTGGATACCAAAGTAAACAGCAAAATGCTGACGGATAAAACCGCCAGCACTGCTGCAAAGATACGGACAAATTTGTCCGCCGCTTTTTTCATAAAGATTCCTCGTGTTATCAATCAAAAAGTCCGGTTGGGTTGTTCTTGGTCTGCACAGCGTCGGCGCACAGCACAAAGCTCATGCGGGTCTGCTGGGCGGCGTTGCCGGTGTTTTCCGGGCAGTGGAACGACGCTTGCAGGGTCCTGGCCTGGCCCACGGCCAGCACAGCGGGGGCCGTGGCGGCGGTGCTGCGGGTCAGCCCGGACAGCGTGCCGGTGTACAAAACGTCGCTGCCGTCGGTCAGCGTCACTTCCAGCACATCGGCCAACTCGCCGCTCACGTCGCGGAAATAGAGCTTATAGTACACATCCGCCGTGCCGGTGTTGGACAGGGTGAAATCCTTGTTGACCGTCATGCCCGGCTCAAACAAATATTCATCCTCGGTCAAAATCGGCTTGCCGCCATTCAGGTCAATGGCGACGGTGCCGGTGGTAAAGCGGTTTTGGGGCACCTGCACCCGGGTCAGGCCCACAGCGCAGGTCACGACCGCCAGCACGGCGGCCAGCAGCAGCGTCAGCAGCGCGGCGCGGCGGTAAGCGCGGGGATTACTTGCGTTCATGGTCATCCCCCTTTCGCTTGGCAATGACCAGTGCGGCCAGTGCAATGGCAGAAACGGCCATAATGACCACCACGACCGCCAGCGGGAAGCTGTCGGAGGTCTGGGGCATTGCGGTCAGCGCTTTTACAAAACCGGGTTTGCCGGTCAGTTGCCCGGTGGCACCGCCCGACGTGGCGGTACTGTCAGACGCTGCCGGGTTCGTGCCCGGCGCAGGCGCAAGCTCGTCCACCCACCAGGTCAAATCGGCGGTCATGGTCAGGTTCTGGTACTCGTTGCCCGCGCTGGTCGGCAGGGCGACGGTGACGCGGTAGGTCATGGCATCGGTGGTATCGGCGGCTGTGCCGGGCAGATCCACCGGCAAAACGGCGGGCACATCGGCAAAGGTGCCGCTGTACAGCTGGGTGTTGTTGCAGGTCACAGTCAGCTGCAAGCCGCCCGCAAGGGGCGCGGCGGCATCGTCCGGCCCGGCGGAGAAGTAGAGCGTCACCTTGCCCCGGTGGGAGACGTTGACGGTGAACTCTTTCTCGGCAGTGTCGCCGGGCAGCATATTGGGCAGGGCGAAGGCCTGTGCCGCGCTGGCATTGCCGCGGTACAGCGCCAGCGTGGCCTGCTTTTGCGGGGCGCGGTGGGCTGTGCGGGCGGGTGCGGCAAAGGCAACCGGATCAGCCTGGGCGGTTTTTTCACTTTGTGCGGGTCTGGTTTCGGGCGCGGCGGTGGCCTCGGGGGTCACGGTGGGTTCCGGAGTAGGTTCAGCCGTCGGTTCCGGTGTCGGTTCGGCGGTGGCCGCCGGGGTAGGTGTCGGCTCGGCGGTAGGTTCCGGCGTAGCCGTGGGCGTAGGTTCCGGCGTGGCAGTCGGTTCTGCCGTGGGGGCCGGCGTGGCGGCCAGCTGGGTGTCGGGGGCTATGGTTTCCTCATCGAGGAATACGGGGGCGTCCGCCTCGGGGTCGTCAGATTGCCCGGGGTTATTGGGCCAAGTGTCCGTGGCCCGGATATCGGCGACCTGCACGGTGGCGGTGCTGGTGAAATAGGCCGACGTACTGCCCACATACAGCGATGCAAACAGCGCCGACCCCGCCGCCGTCAGGCAGAGCGCCCGCAACAGGGTCTTTCGATTGGGATTTGGCATAAAAAGCGTCCTTTTAAAGTTTTATTTTACAGCAAGCAAAGGGCGTAAACGATACAGTTTGCGCCCTTTGCTTGCCGCCCCTCCGGGGAGGGGACGGCAAATTTAGAAAGGATAAGATGAGAAAAGCAAATCAGGATGTAAATGCAAACGCAGACTTTCCGCGTTTGCATCATAGCAATCTAAAGACATATGCCCTCGCCTATGCCCTTTGATTGCCCCTCCGCCCGAGGGCGGAGGGGGTGGAAATAGGGTTTTACTTAATAATCACGGATGTGCCGCTTTGCTGTGCGGTGTGTCCCGTACCGACATAGCTAGAGAGTGCGCTAACGTTCATGTTTGTAAAGGTTCCGCCGTTGAGAACTGTGGATGTGGCATAGCTCTGAAGGAAAAGTCCTTCTGTTCCGTCAAAGGTTCCGCCATTCACCGTCATTGCAGCACCGTTGGAAACTGCTTTGAAAGAAGTTGAAGTTAAGTTTCCACCGTTGATTACGGCTGTTCCAAGATAGTCGTTGGAAAGGGCCCAATATCCGGTGGAGGTCACGGTCACATCATTTACGGTTAGATCGCCATATCTGCAATTCTTAATTCCACTGGAATCGGTATCAAGTTTCAAAGCGTTGATTTCCATCACTGCATGCGTAGTAGAAGCACCAGGATCAAAATAATTCCAGCCATTGGTGATAGCAAAGCCATTTCCGTTCTTTAGGACGACCTCACCACCATTGAAGGTCATCTTGCCAAAGTTTTCAACCACATGCCATGTATTTCCATTGGCCCCGTCACGAGAAATTGTTCCGCCCTCGACTACACAGACTGCATTATCTCCGTTGCGAAGTGCTGCAGTGTTGCCCTTGAGGGAGACGATTTGACCGCTTTTATTTGCGCTTGAATCTGTCAGAGTAAGATGGCCTTGATTCAGAATGGTGTGCGATTCATCATTCTTTACAGTGCGACCATTCAAATCCAGGGTTACATCCTTATCCGCAGGGATGACGAAGTTGTTGGTCGTAATGTCGTTCGCCAGCACGATATTGACAGGAGCTGTTGCATTGTTCACAATGGCCTGCAGTTCGTCTCCCGTTGTAACTGAAATAGGATATCCAGCATCCTTATCATACTGGTTGTCGTTGCTGTCATACTCGACAGTATCCTGCGTTGCAACTACTGTAATAGAAATGCCATCAATGGTCTTGCCTTGGTAGTTATCGTCTGCGTTTTCCTGCATATGGCCGGAAATCGTCAGCTCGTTGCTCGCCCCCACAGCAAGCGGATGGTCAGCATCAAGCGCGGTATCATTAACAGTCCAATCAATAACTTTGTTTAAATCAGCGTCGCCTTTGATGCCAGTAATAACAATTTTATATTTCAGTGCCAAAGAACCAGTATTCTTAATTGTGATAGGCTCAAGGTTATAGGTGCAACCCGGTTCCCACAGTGCTGTACCGGTTTGACCTTCGGCCTTTTGCCAAGTCAGAACATCTGTACTGCTTAACTCTTTGTTGCCGTTTAGCAGAGTGACCTTTAATTTGCCCGCTTCTACTTTGGATACACCAGTAGATGCCGTGCTCGTAAACCACGCAAAGGTTGACCCGATCAGCAGCGCAGCGGTCAGCGTCAGGGCAATGGCGCTGACAAACAGGCTGCGCTTGACCGATGTTCGGTTGTCTTTCATTTAAATTCCTCCTAATTTTTCAAAACTGTCAAATACAGTTTCAACGAATACCCATATTTTACCACCCGGGGGGGGGTAAGGCTATTCGCAATTTCACAGAATATACATAAATATTCTTGTGGATTTTTTACAAAAAGGGGAATTTTTGGGGGAAAGCGGCGGTAAAGGGGATGCAAAAGCTCCTCCTCCCCTTCGCTCCGCTCGCCCGGCACAGTCCGCGGGGCATCGGGGACGCCGCCCTTGACAGTCCATACAGCAGAAAATTTTGAAAAATGCCCAAAATAAAAAGCATCCTAGGCAATAAGCCCGGGATGCAAGAGGAATTTATGTTTACTTATAGGTCAGGCAGGCATTACCGAATCAACTGTGACGCCATTCTTGTAAAGCCAATCGGGGCTGATATCGATTTTTCCATCGTCCCATACGACGGTATTAAAATCGAGATAGGCGCGGCTGAACACCTTTTCGTCCTGAAGCGGGATGAAAGCCGGATCGTTCAAAATCGGGGTAAAGTCCACCTCTTTTGCATTGCCGTCATTAAAGCGAACCCAAAGGCGGTGATTGGGCAGCGGGCGCACACCGCACACACGGAGCGCCGGACGAGAATCTTCTGCATAGGCGACGTCATCAATAATATACATAGGGTTGCACTCCTTTACTGCAAAGGCTTGATTTTGTCAAAGGGAATGTTGCGAACAGCATTATTCCATGCGGCATAAAGTTCATCCTCATGGATTGCGGCCCAGGCCTGTACGAGCTTGAGCTGCTTGACAGGAAGTGACCCGGCGAGAAGTTCGCCGTCAATGCCGATGGATGCTTCATATCCGTTGTAATACACGTGAAAATGCGGTTTATGATGCTGTTCATTGTCGCTGTAAATCATTTTTAAAATGATGCCATAGAAACGGCTAAGTTCAGGCATTAAAATCATCCCCTTTTTTATTTAGTATAACACATAGGTAGGCGGAAATCAATCAAAAATCATAAACCGCCCTGTATTGAGATGTGGGCCGCGGGGCATCGGGGACGCCGCCCCCTACATGGCAGGGTGGGAAGCCTCCCTTGTCAAAGGGAGGTGGACGCCGAAGACGGCCGGAGGGATTCTTGCAGCCTGGCCTTTAATGCCGCTTTCCCGGCAACCGGGCAGGAATCCCTCCGCCTCGCAAAGCTCGGCACCTCCCTTTGACAAGGGAGGCTTTACCAAATTCAAACTATTTTACAATAATGTCACAATCTTTGAAAGAATTTGGCCTTGCTTTTGCGGCAAAATCTTTGTATAATAAATGTCAGGATGGGGCACTAGGAGGCTGACTTAGACCCCTGTTGCCCCATTCAGCCAAAAGTATAGAGAAAGAGGTATATGTAAACATGGCAAATCTGGATTTGACTAAGTATGGCATTACCGGCACGACCGAGATCGTGCATAACCCCTCTTACGAGATGCTGTTCGAGGAAGAGACCAAACCCGAGCTGACCGGCTATGAGAAGGGCCAGGTCACCGAGCTGGGCGCTGTCAACGTTATGACCGGCGTTTACACCGGCCGCTCCCCCAAGGACAAGTACATCGTTGTTGACGAGAACTCCAAGAACACCGTCTGGTGGACCAGCGACGAGTACAAGAACGACAACCATCCCATGACCGAGGCCACCTGGTCTGCCGTTAAGGACATTGCCAAGAAGGAGCTGTGCAACAAGCGCCTGTTCGTCGTGGATGCTTTCTGCGGCGCAAACAAGGATACCCGCATGGCGATCCGCTTCATCGTGGAAGTGGCCTGGCAGGCACACTTTGTCACCAATATGTTCATCAAGCCCACCGCCGAGGAGCTGGCCAACTTCGAGCCTGACTTCGTTGTTTACAACGCCTCCAAGGCTAAGGTCGAGAACTACAAGGAGCTGGGCCTGAACAGCGAGACCTGCGTTGCCTTCAACATCA
>OLQL01002463.1_pt1 | contig 12685 bp, 10 predicted proteins | sample 1672971 | NCBI WGS metagenome assembly OLQL01 (sample SAMEA3136742, study PRJEB25190) | human gut metagenome | biome: human gut; feature: human-associated habitat; material: faeces | place: Austria | collected 2013
GAAGGCCCATATGGCTCCTGAAAAACAGATCAAAGCGGCAGGCGGCATTTCGGGATTTGCTGATGCGGTAAAGTTTTTGTCTTTGGGCGCGGACCGGCTGGGCACCAGCCGTCTTGTGGAGCAGGCAAAAAAGGAGGCGGATCTGGATGGGCAGATTTAAACGGGTTTTTGTAATCGTGATTGACTCCCTGGGCGTCGGCCCAATGCCGGACTCGGAAAAATTCGGCGATGTTGGGGTCGATACGCTGGGACATATCGCAGAGCACATGGAGCATTTTCAGATCCCCAACCTGGTCCGGCCGGGGGCGGTGATCCTGGTCAAAGCCTCCCGGGGCATGGCCTTTGAGGAGCTCACTCGGGAAATCCAGCGCCTGGCCCCCAAGGCATAAAAAGGCCGGGTCCGAAGACCCGGCCAAACTCAGGAAGGTTCTGCTCTTTCCCAAGAAGTTTGGGAAAGAATTTAAGCCATTAAGCATCAAAGTGGACGATCATCTTTCGGGGGGCATGCTTTACCTGTTCTTCCAAGGTCTCCTCATAAGGAGCACAGGCGATGCCCCGGTCGGTGATCATGCCGGTGATGAGAAAGGCGGGGACCACGTCATAGGCGGGGGTCCATCCCTGGGCCTGTCCGCAGTCCAGACCCTCTGTCACGGCGGCGGGATCGCCTTCCTCCTGCCCGAAAACAGAGCCGTTTTCCGCAGTCAGGTCAATGTCGTCGGCATGGAGCACGGCGTAGAAGGGAACCGAGTGGAAGTAGCAGGCGATGGCCAGTTCATAGGTTCCCACCGGAGCTTTCAGATCCCCGTTTTTCGCAGCCAGAATTCCGTCGGCCAGCACCAAATGGGCCCCTTGGCGGGCCAGGAAGGTGGCGGCGGCGTGGTCGGGGATGAGGGTGCAGGGGACGTTTTCCTTGGACAGCTCCTGGGCCAGCAGCGTGCCGGCGGCCAAGGAGGGGCGGCCCTCGCAGAGGGTGACCTGCTCCAGCACATCCCGCTTCCAGCCCCGGCGGGCGATGCCCAGGGCCCCGCAGGGAGAGGCGGAGTGGAAGGCTCCCCGGTCGGTTCGGAGGAGAAGGCGGGTCCCCTCCCCCATGAGGTCGGTGCCGTTGCGGCAGATGTTCCGGTCGGCGATGACCTGCTGCCGGTCATAGGTGACAGCGGTGGCCAGCAGAGTGGTCAGTTGGTCCACGTTTTTGGTATAGGCCTCTGGCGGGTGCTCCATAAAATCCAGGGCGGCGGCCAGCTCCCGGGAGCCGGGGCGGCTGGCCAGGAGCAGGGCCTTGGCCTGGTCCAGTTTCTCCTGAAACTGGGGGGTCTGCTGGAGTTCCTGGTGGGCCATGGCGGCCAGACAGTAGCCGTAGACCCCAGCCACCGCAGCGATCTTCTCCTCCAAAATGGCGCCGGAGGAGAGGGCTTGGGCGGTCTCCTCCACGGTGGAGCAGGTGATCCAGTGCTCCTGCTGCGGGTAGGCCGCCTGGTCCAAAAGGGACAGGACGCCGTCCTGCCACTGAAGTGAAATCATACGTAATGCCTCCTATTCTGGGTGTTCCCCGCCAGAGCGGGAAACACCGGCTGCTTGGCGTTATCATATCATACTTCCGGGCACAGCGCCACTCCCAATGGAAAAAACTTGGGGAATGGGGCTGATGGGGCCCGAAAACAGAGGAACAGGATTCATGATTGACATTGCGGTACGAGACCTAAAGAAAGAATATGAGGTGGGCCAGCCGGTGCTGGACGGGCTCACCTTTCAGGTGGACACCGGCGAGCGGGTGGGCATCCTGGGCAGAAACGGGGCGGGAAAGACCACCCTTTTCCGTATCCTCACCGGTCAGGAGGAAGCCGACAGCGGCGAGGTGATCCTCTCCCCGGGCAAACGCCTGGGGCTGATCTCCCAGATTCCCGTCTATCCCGCCGGGTATACGGTGGAGGATGTGCTGCGCACAGCCTTTGATGACCTGAAGGCCATGGAGACCGAGCTCCACCAGATTTCAGACCAGCTGGGCAGCGGGGACAAGGACCTGCTGGCCCGGTATGACCGGCTGCAGGCGGCCTATGAGGCGGGGGGCGGCTATGAGATCGAGACCCGCCTGGAGAAAATCTGCGCCGGTCTGGGCATTGAGCGGGCCTTCCGGGACAAAAACTTTGCCGATCTCTCCGGGGGAGAGAAAACCCGGATCAACCTGGCCCGTTTGATCCTGGTGGACACGGAGATCCTGCTGCTGGACGAGCCCACCAACCACCTGGACCTGAATGCCACGGTTTGGCTGGAGGACTACATCAGCCATTATAAGGGGACCGTTTTGGTGATCTCCCACGACCGGTATTTTTTGGACAGAACCATCTCCCGGGTGGTGGAGCTGAAGAACGGCCGGGCGGAGTTTTACGCCGGCAACTACTCCTTCTACGCGGTGGAGAAGGAACGGCGGTACTTAGAGCAGCTGCGCCAGTACAAAAAAGAGCAGGCAGAGATCCAACGCCTGTCGGAGACGGCGCGGATCATGCACGAGCACAACACCGAGCACTTGAACAAGCGGGCCTTTTCCATTGAAAAACGGATTGCCCGGCTGAACCAGACCGCCCGTCCAGAGGAGCGGAAAAAACTAAAGGCCAAGTTTGGCCAGGCGGAGTTTCACGCCGACGATCTCCTGTCCCTGCGGGAGGTGAATAAGGCCTTCGGCAGCCAGGTTCTCTTTGACCATGTGACCCTCCGGGTGGAGGATGGGGACCGCATCGCCCTGCTGGGGGACAATGGGGCGGGAAAGTCCACCCTGCTGAAGATCATTCTGGGGGAGGAGCCCCAGGACGGTGGCACAGTGAAGCAGGGGCTCACCGTAAAGGTGGGTTACCTGCCCCAGCAGATTCGATTTTCCCACCCGGAGCGCAGCCTCTACGACACCATGCTCTACGAGGCGGGGTGCAATGCCCAGCAGGCCCGGGACCGTCTGGGGAAATTCCTGTTCCAGGGGGAGGATGTGTTTAAGCCCGTCTCCGTGCTCTCCGGCGGGGAGCAGAGCCGTCTGCGGCTGTGCATGCTCATGGATGAGAAGGTGAACTTCCTGATTTTGGACGAGCCCACCAACCATCTGGACCTGGACTCCCGGGAGTGGATCGAGGAGGCGGTGGAGGAATTCTCCGGGACCCTTCTCTTTGTCTCCCACGACCGGTACTTCATTGACCGGTTTGCCAACCGGATTTGGACCCTGGAAGGGGGGAAAATCCAGGATTTCCGGGGGGATTACACGGCCTATCAGGCCTATCGGGAGCGGCAAAAGGCGCTGACTCCGCCCCCCAAGAAAGAGGAGAAAGCAAAAAAGGAGAAACCCAAACGGTCCGGGGGCACCAAACAGCTGAAAAAGGAGCTGGCCGCCGCGGAGAAGCGGATGGAAAAGCTGGATCAGTTGCTGGAGGCCCTCAATGTCCAAAAGGAGGCTGCGGCCTCCGACTACCAAAAGCTCCAGGAGCTGCTCCAGCAGGAGGCGGCGTACAACGCGGAGTACGATGCCCTGATGGAGACCTGGGAAACCCTGTCCGAGGCCATTGCGGCAGAGGAAGGGACATGACCCCTGCACCCGATGAACGATAGAAAGGAGAAAACACAGTATGTCTGAGAAAGAAACCAACCGCCGTCCCGAGGCGTCCACCGAGGACAAGATGCAGGAGCTCTTCCGCCTGATGGACGAGAAAGCGGCCCAGGGAACCCTGGTGGAGACCGAGGAGGATGTCTCTGCCCAGAAGGAGAAGGTGGATACCACCCCGCTGTCTGAGAGTGAGACCGCGGCCTTTGAGTACAACATGATGATGATGCAGTATGAGGCCATGCTCCTGGATTATCAGCGCCGGGAGGCAGAGGAACAGGCCCAGAAAAAGGCGGAGCAGGAAGCGCGGGAGCAGGGGTCGTAATGTGGGAACAGCTGAACCAGGCCGCCCTTCGGCTGGAGGAGCTGGAGACCCAGCTGGCCCAGCCGGAGACCTATGAGAACCCGGACCTGGTGGCGGCCCTGAACCGGGAGCAAAAGGAGCTGACCCCTCTGGTGGAGACCTTCCATCATTACCAAGGGGCCCAGCGGGAGCTGGCGGGGCTTACAGACCTGCTCTCCGACCCGGAGTGCCGCCAGCTGGCCCGGGCGGAGTACGACCAGGTGAAGGCGCAGCTGGACCAGCTGGAGCAGACCCTCCGCCAGATGCTTCTGCCCAAGGACCCTATGGACGGAAAGAACGTCTTTCTGGAGATCCGTGCGGGGGTGGGGGGAGAGGAGGCGGCCCTTTTTGCGGCGGACCTCTACCGAATGTACGCCATGTACGGGGAGAAGCAGGGCTGGAAGCTGGAGCTGGACAACGTCAGCCACACGGAACTGGGGGGCATCAAGGAACTGTCCTGCCTGGTGGAGGGGGAGAGCGCCTATGCCAAGCTCAAGCATGAGAGCGGCGTCCACCGGGTCCAGCGGGTGCCGGAAACCGAGTCCGGGGGACGCATCCACACCTCCACCTGCACTGTGGCGGTCCTTCCTCAGGTGGACGAGGTGGAGTTTCAGCTGAACCCGGCGGACCTGCGGATTGACACCTTCCGGGCCTCCGGGGCCGGGGGGCAGCACATCAACAAGACGGAGTCCGCCATCCGGGTGACCCACCTGCCCACCGGAACCGTGGTGGAGTGCCAGGACCAGCGGAGCCAGTATAAGAACAAGGACCGGGCCCTGTCCATCCTCCGGGCCCGCCTGTATGAGCAGGCGATCCAGGAGCAGGCCCAGGCTGTGGCTGGCCAGCGCCGGAGCCAGGTGGGGTCCGGCATGCGGAATGAGCGGATTCGGACCTACAATTTCCCCCAGGGCCGGGTGACAGACCATCGAATCGGCCTGACCCTCTATAAGCTGGACGCGGTGATGAATGGCGAGCTGGAGGAACTGGTGGAGGGCCTGAGCCTGGCCGAGCAGAGGGAGAGACTGAAAAGGAGTGAAGACGGATGAACAGCCGGAAAACCATACGTTACACCATGGAGGATGTGGCCCCAGCGGTGGCCATGCTGCAGAAGGGCGGGCTGGTGGCCCTGCCCACGGAGACGGTGTACGGCCTGGCCGTGAACGCGGAGAACAGCGCCGCGGTGTGGGTTCTCTATGAGGTCAAGCAGCGGGAGCGGGAAAAGGCCCTCTCGGTCCTGGTGACGGGTATGGAGATGGTGGAGAATTACTGCCAGAACATCCCGCCCCAGGCCTATGCCCTGGCGGAGCACTACTGGCCGGGGCCCCTGACCATGATTTTAGAGGACAAAGGGGTGGTCTCTGCCCTGGTCAATGACGGGTCGGGGACCCTGGGGGTCCGCTGCCCGGACCACCCGCTGACCCAGGCCATTCTCCGCCAGGCCGGCGTGGCCCTGGCGGCCCCCTCCGCCAACCCCTCGGACCAGCCCAGCCCCAAAACCGCCCAGGAGGTGCTGGACTATTTTGACGGGCACATTGAGGGGATCGTGGACGGCGGCCCCTGCCGGGTGGGGGTGGAGTCTACCATCGTGGACCTCACCGGGCCGGTACCCCAGATCCTCCGGGAGGGGGGCATCCCCGGTCAGGAACTCCTGGACTTTTTGAAAGGACTGGGGTAAACCATGAAAGTTATTGGAATCACAGGCCCCACCGGTGCGGGAAAGACCACCGCGCTGAACGCCCTGCGAAGCTTAGGAGGGCAGATCATTGACGCCGATGCCGTGTACCACGATCTGACCCGGTCTTCTCCCGCCCTGCGGGCGGAGCTGGAGGCCCGGTTTGGCCCGGTGTACAACGGGGAAACCCTGGACCGGAAGAAGCTGGGCGCGGTGGTCTTTCAGGATCAGAAGGCCCTGGCGGACCTGAACGCCATCACCCATAAATATGTGGCCCAGGAAACCGCCCGCCGCATTGCGTCGGCCCGTCAGGCGGGAGTTCCTGCGGTGGGCATTGACGCCATCGCCCTGCTGGAGAGCCCTCTGGCGGCCTACTGTGACCGTACCCTGGCCATCACCGCGCCGGAGGAACTCCGGGTGAAGCGGATTATGGCCCGGGAGGGAATTTCCGAGGACTATGCCCGGATGCGGGTGGCGGCCCAGAAGCCCAGTGCCTGGTTCCAGGCGCACTGTGATGATACCTTGGAGAGCACCGAGACCGACACGGTGGAGACCTTTGCCCAGCGGGCTCGGGCACTTTTCCAACAGATGTTAGAGGAGAGCAAATAATGGACGAGAAAAAAGAACCGACGCTGCTCCAGCAGCGGAAAAAAGACCTCTTCTTCTCTCCCACCAACGGTTATGACCGTCTGGCCCCGGGGGAGGAGGAGGACATCCAGGCCTATTGCGCCGGCTATAAGACCTTTTTGGATGAGGGCAAGACCGAGCGGGAGTGCGTGGACTATGCCATCGGCCTGGCGGAAGCCGCCGGGTTCCGCCCCCTGGTCCGGGGGGAGAAACTCCGGCCCGGGGACAAGGTGTACCGGAACAACCGGGGCAAGTCCCTCCTGCTGGCGGTGATCGGCCAGGAGAGCCTGAACCAGGGGGCGGTGATCGGGGCGGCCCACATCGACTCCCCACGCCTGGACCTGAAGCAGAATCCTCTGTATGAGGAGAAGGAGATGGCCTACTGCAAAACCCACTATTATGGGGGGATCAAGAAGTATCAGTGGACCACCATTCCCCTGGCCCTCCACGGAGTGGTGGTGCGCCGGGACGGCACCGTGGTGCCGGTGCGCATTGGAGAGGCGCCGGGAGACCCCCAGTTCACTGTGGGAGACCTGCTGCCCCATCTGGCCGGCGACCAGGCAAAGAAGACCATGGGGTCCATCGTCTCCGCCGAGCAGCTGAACCTCTTTGTGGGCAGCCGCCCCTTTGGCACCGAAGAGGGGAGTGACCGGGTGAAGCTGGCTATGCTGGAGATTCTCCAGGAGAAATACGGCATGGTGGAGGAGGACTTCCTGTCCGCCGAGCTCATGGCGGTGCCGGCGGCCAAGGCGGTGGACATCGGCCTGGACCGTTCGGTGATCGGCGCCTATGGACAGGATGACCGGGTGTGTGCCTACGCCTGCCTCCAGGCCCTGCTGGAGCTGGAGGGAGCGCCCCGGCTGACTGGCGTATGTGTGCTGGCGGACAAGGAGGAGATCGGCTCCCTGGGGGTCACCGGTATGCAGTCGGCGGCCTTTGATATCTTTATGAGCGATCTGTGCGACAGCCAGGGGGCCGCCCTGAAGGCCTGCTACGAGAATGCCTTCTGCCTCTCCGCAGACGTGACAGCGGCCTATGATCCCAATTTTGCAGAGGCCTATGAGGTGCGCAACAGCGCGTTTCTCAACTACGGTGTCTGCCTCAGTAAGTACACGGGGGCCCGGGGCAAGTCCGGGGCCTCTGACGCCTCCGCGGAGGTGGTGGGAAAGGTCCGGCGGATTTTTGAAGAGAACCAGGTGATCTGGCAGCTGGCGGAGCTGGGCAAGACGGACCAGGGCGGCGGCGGCACCGTGGCCTGCTACATGGCCAACCGGAACATTGACACCATCGACGCCGGGGTGCCCGTGCTCTCCATGCACGCGCCCTTTGAGACCACGGCCAAGCTGGACTGCTACATGACCTACAAGGCCATGAAGGCCCTGTACACCCACTGAGAGAGAAAGAGGTAGATCCATTTGAGTGTCCTTTCATCCATTTTCCTGGGGCTGGTTCAGGGCGTGGCGGAGTTTCTGCCCATCTCCAGTTCCGGCCACCTGTCTCTGTTCCAGAACTTCTTCGGGCTGGTGTCCGCGGAGGGGAGCCTGTTTTTTGACGTGCTCCTCCATTTGGGCACCCTGATTGCTGTCTTTGTCTACTACTGGAAGGACATTGTGGCGTTGGTGAAGGAGTTTTTCCACCTCATCGCCTGCGTGTTCTCCCGGGAGAAACGGAGGCAGATGAAGCGACTGCCCCCCAACGGGCGGCTGATCCTGATGATCATTGTGGCCACCCTTCCCCTGTTTGTCATCCTGCCCATCAAGGATAAGGTGGAAGGGCTGTACGGCAACACCATTTTTGTGGGCTGCGCCCTGGCGGTGACCGGCTGCATCCTCTTCTTCTCAGACCGCATGGCCCGGGGCAAGAAGGGGCCCAAGTCTGCCACCATGCTGGATGCTCTGCTGGTGGGCGTGGGCCAGGCGGTGGCGGTGGTGCCCGGCCTCTCCCGGTCGGGGACCACCATCTCGGCGGGGATGATGCGGGGGTTTCACCGGCGGTTCGCGGTGCGGTTTTCCTTCCTGCTGTCCATCCCAGCGGTGCTGGGGGCCAATATTCTGAGCATTGGAGAGGCTGTGCAGGAGGGGATTGACGTGTCCCTGCTGCCGGCCTACATTGTGGGCACCCTGGTGGCGGCCGTGTCCGGCTATTTTGCCATTCGTTTGGTGAATCTGCTGGCTGACAAAGGCAAGTTTGGCAACTTCGCTTACTACTGCTGGGGCATCGGCGCCGCGGCGGTGGTGGCCAGCCTGATCTTTCGCTGATCCATAACCCAAAGCAAGGAGGGAAGTATGGCTTCCACGCAAAAGAAAACGGCAAACACGAAAAAACAGACCACGGGGAAAAAGCCCAACGGCACCCGGAAAAAGCCCCCGGCCTATGTTCCGGACCTGATGGCCCGGGGGATTGGCGCGGCGGTGTGCCTCTTCCTGGCCCTTATGGTGGTGCTGGGAATGGTTGGCATACACGCGGTGGTCCCCGATCTGCTGTGCCGCGGCATCCGCGGCCTCGTTGGCTATGGCTTTTGGCTGACCGCCCTGGCGCTGTTCTGGGCGGCGGGCCTGCTGCTGCTTCGGCGGGAAAGGCGGGCTACCCTGCGGCTCTGGTGCCTGGGCCTGCTGCCGGTGGTGGGCGGTGCGTTCCTCCATGTGCTGCTCTCGCCCCGGCAGCCTTCCCTGGGGATTGATCTGGCAAGCCGGCTCTGGAACGATGGGGTCTATGGCTTTGGCGGCGGTGTGATCAGCGGCGGGCTGGCGGTGTTTGGCACCATGGGCTTCAGCCGGGTGGGGGCAGGGGGGATCTTTGCCCTAGCCTTTCTGGCACTGCTGGCGGGCGCGGGCCATCTGACCCCACCGAAGGTTTTGCGGGCACTGAGCCGTCTGCGGGAGCACCGGGCACAGCGGCGCTATGAGGACGAGGCCTACTATGAGGAGGAGGACTACGAGGACTACGGCGATCCAAGGGAGGAAGCGCAGAGGGAAGCCCCCCTCTCTCAGGGCGGTTTTTGGCCTATGAACCGGCGGAAACGGGCGCCTGACCTGCCCTTGGATGACCTGCCCGCCGCCAAGCAGCGAACCGGCACCCTGCCCCAGGAGAAGGGGAAAAAGCCGGCCCCGGCGGCGCCCGCCGCGGCGCAGGTGCTGCGGGAAGAGGAGGAAAAGCCCCCCCTTTTCCAGCCGGAAAGCCATGTAAAGCGGCCGGATGAGGTTTTGGAAGAGCTGACCCAGGAGGCGGAAGCGCCGGTATGGAAGCTGGCGGAGGACGCGCCGGTATGGCAGCCCCCCGGGGAGCCAAAGCCCCCGACACGGGCCCAACGCCAGGCGGCCATTGAGAAGGAGGCCCAGGAGGTCACCCAGACCATTGCCCGGAGCCTGGAGGAGGACGCCCCCAGAGCTTATGTCTATCCCTCTCTGGACCTGCTGACCCAGCCCAGCGGCGACAGTGCCCGGGCGGCCCATGAGGAACTGGAGGGGACCCTGGACCGGCTGTCCAGCGTGCTCAACTCCTTCGGCATTGACGGCCATGTGACCGGGGCGGTGCAGGGGCCCTCAGTGACCCGGTATGAGGTGGCGCTGGAACAGGGGGTACGGCTGAATAAGCTCACCAACCTCTCTGACGATGTGGCCCTGGCGCTGGGGGTCTCCAGCGTGCGGATTGCCCCAGTGCCGGGGAAAATCTCTGTGGTGGGCATTGAGGTGCCCAACAAAGTTGTCATCCCGGTACCCATTCGGGAGGTGCTGGATTCCCCGGCTTTCCGCCGGCACAAGTCCAGTGTGGCCTTCTCCGTGGGCAAGGACATCGGCGGCAACTATATCGTGGGGGACTGCTCCAAGCTGCCCCACATGCTCATTGCCGGCACCACAGGGTCTGGTAAGTCGGTGTGCATTAACTCCCTGCTCATCAGTATGCTCTATAAATCCACCCCGGAGGAACTCCGTCTGATTATGGTGGACCCCAAGATGGTGGAGCTGGGGGGATACAACGGCATCCCCCATCTGCTGATCCCTGTGGTGACCGACCCCAAGAAGGCCGCCGGCGCCCTCCAATGGGCGGTGACGGAGATGATGAAGCGGTACCGCCTGTTTGCGGAGGCCGGGGTGCGGGAGCTCTCCTCCTACAACCAGTGGGCCAAGGGACAGGAGGGGGTGGACACCATGCCCAAGGTGGTCATCGTCATTGACGAGCTGGCCGACCTGATGCTGGTGGCGGCCAAGGAGGTGGAGGAGTCCATCTGCCGGGTGGCTCAGATGGGCCGTGCCGCCGGCATGCACCTGGTCATTGCCACCCAGCGCCCCTCGGCGGACGTCATCACCGGCCTGATGAAGGCCAACATCCCCTCCCGGATCGCCTTCGCGGTGGCCTCCTCCCTGGAGTCTCGGATCATCCTGGACAACACCGGGGCGGAAAAGCTGGTGGGCAAGGGGGATATGCTCTGGTTTCCCCTGGGTTCCGGCAAGCCTCTGCGGGTCCAGGGCTGCTTCATCTCTGATGAGGAGGTGGCGGCGGTGGTGGACAGCGTCAAGCAGAATGCCGCTGCCGAGTATGACGATGAGGTGATGGCGCAGATCGAGCAGCACGTCACCGAATCGGAGAAAAAAGGCAAGTCCGCCGGCGGCGCCTTCCCCGCCGGCGAGGCGGGGGAGGAGGAGCAGGATGAGCTCTTCCCCGCCGGTGTGGATGTGATTTTGGACCTGGGACAGGCTTCGGTCTCCCTGCTCCAGCGCCGGCTGAAGCTGGGCTATGCCCGGGCGGCCCGTCTGATGGACCAGATGGAGGAGAAGGGGATCGTGGGACCCTCTGAGGGCTCCAAGCCCCGGCAGATTCTCATCACCAAGGACCAGTGGGTCCAGATGCAGAGCGGCGGAGACCCCACGCCCCCGGAGGCGGCTCCCCCTGTGGAGGAGGAAATCCTAACCTTTGATCCCGTCCCGCCCCACTATGAGGAATGACCAAGCGCCGTGAACCAGGCAGGTTCACGGCGCTTTTGGCGGAATGCCTGGGGAAAAAGTTGATTTTTTGGAAGAAAAGCATGCCCTACCGATTGAAAAAAAAGGGATAACTGCTATAATGTTCTATATACTCTGTTTAGTACTTGCAAAGATGAGGTCTGTACCATGTGCTTTGACGATCCGATCTATCTGGACCGGGGCTCCTTTGAGGACCTTATGGTTGATACCGATCAGCACAGGATCTGTTGGATGTACCACGACATACTGTCCCACCCCAGGATCGCCTGGCTGTTTGACAAATATGCCGGAAAAGGAACACCCATCCGCGAAGCATGGACAACTATGGCCTGGGTGGCTGCGGGGTACCAGGAGGACAGCTTTTACCTTTTATTTAAGTGGTATGAGGATTTCTACGACCCGCCCCAGCGCAGTGATCTCTATTTTGTGGAACGGGAAGGACCCGATGGTGAGATTCGGGTCCGTTTTTTGAACCGGGATTTTCAGAACAAGCTGGAACGGAGAGAGCTGGCCTGGTGCGAGAGCTTCCCCGTCCGCGTCAGCCAGAACGCCAGCTATTTTTTTGGCGACAGCAAGTTTGATGCCAATCCGGTGGGACGGATTCTCCAGCTGCTGGGCCGAAACGCCGGACGGGAGCTGGAGTGTTTTGACTGGTATTTTGGCCGGCGCAGCGACGGGGAGAAGTCCCGGCTGTGTGCCACCATTGCGGCCTATTTCCGCAGTGTGCAGGCCATTCGGGAGATCCTTTTCAGCCTGGTGGCCAGCGACGGCAAGACGCCGGAGGGAAGCCGCCACATGCGCGCCGATGATCTGCTGGAAATCTTGAAGCCGGTCTCCGCCCAGATTGATGAGGAACGCCTGCCCGCCCTGGGGAGGCTGTTCCAGGACCTGGCGGATGGCTTTTTTGACGAACCCAGCCGCGCCCCCTACCTCAGCCGGGGGGCGGGCCGGGCCTTGACCGACCGCACGGAGACCGGGGAACTTCGCTGGCTGCGGCTGGGCAGACAGAGCGGCCGCCGGCTCCTCCGGGAGCTGTACAGCCGCTGTGCCCCCCGGAGTGTGTGGGATGTGTTCCACCGGTGGCAGGGGGAGGTTTACTACACTGTTCTCCGCCGCCCGCTGTCCCAGGATTTGCCCCGGGGGGTCTACCTTCTCTCCCGGTTTGAGGACCAGACCGGCCTGGATGTCACCGGCCTGTTCTGGCTGGAGAATGTCACTGTGGGGGTGGCGCATCTGTGCAAGGGGGAGTTTTTTGAGGAACTGCTGGACCTCCTCCTCTCCCGGCCCACCCGGGAAGCCGCGCTGCCTGCCGCCCGGCCCAGGGAGGAGACCATGGTCAGCGGATACAGCCTTGTCCCGGAACCGCCTGCTAAAATAATTCCTTTCATAATAAATATTCCCTTTCTCTTTGTCCGTTATCAGTTAATGTCATTGTAGTGGGTGACGTAACGTAATGGTCAAGAATCAATTCTTTAATGATAACGTTTGGAATGTTCATCCTGGCA
>OLQL01002467.1_pt1 | contig 12671 bp, 10 predicted proteins | sample 1672971 | NCBI WGS metagenome assembly OLQL01 (sample SAMEA3136742, study PRJEB25190) | human gut metagenome | biome: human gut; feature: human-associated habitat; material: faeces | place: Austria | collected 2013
GGCGGAGGAATCCTCCGCCGGTCGGGGCAGGCTTTTGATTTGGAAAAAGAGACGGACGGCTTTTTGCGGCCTACAGCAGATCGCCGAAGGGATTGTCGATGGTCACGCGGCCTTCGTGGGTGTCGCCCAGGCCGCTGTACAGATCCGCCTTGCCGTCCTCCCGCAGCACGATGCCGGAGGTGAAGGCGCAGTCCTTCAGTTTGGGCAGCTTGGCCGCCGCATCCGGATAGCTGCGGCGGGTGGCGATGACCTGAGGCTCGGTCGCCTGATGGGTTTCGGGGTCAAAGAGGAAGGCCACGTTCAGGTACACGGCCTGCTTCACGCCGTCCGCGTCCTTTTCGGCATAGCACTTGTGGCCGATGACGCCGATGCGGCCGTCCTTGAGCAGATAGCACTGGTTGCAGCCGCCCCATTCGCCCCGGCCGAACAGATTGCCGATGGCGGGGGCGTTTTCAATCACATCGGCGGTCAGGTCGTCCAGCGAATCGATGACGGCAAAGCCGATCACCGCGCCGGAGCCGTAGGTCTCCTCCACCTTTTTGTCCCGGGGACGGGAGAAAACGCCGATGCGGCCATCCTTCAGGCTCACCAGCCGAATGTCCTTCATCTTTTCCGGTCCGGTGGTGAAGTAGCGCATATGCTCCAGCTCGGTGCCGCGATAGAAGTAGCCGTAGAAGCTCTTCACCTCGCCGCTTTCTTTCATCACATGGGTGCCGCCCATGGTCAGCTGATCGCCGATAAACTGAATGTAGGGATCCTCCAGCTGGTAGATCATGGAATCCGGTACCAGCGTGTAGGTATCCTTGCCCGTCTTTTCAAACAGGCGCACCCAGGAGGTGGCCCATTCCCTGCGGGTCTCGACGCGGCCGAAAATATACTCCCTGCCGTTCATGGCGAAGGGGATAGAGCAGTTGTACACATCGTATCCATCCACCCCCACAAAGGTCAGCAGGGCGGAATCGTAGATCTTGCCTTCCTTGTCAAAGGCGGCCCGGGCCTGACGAATATCCATCGTTGTTCCTCCTTCAATCACGGTAACGCAGCCGCTCCGCTGAGAGCGAAGCGGCTGCGCGCTTGGGTCTCTGGGACAAAGTCAGCCTTACTTGCCCATGTAGGCGTTGAACTGACGCTGGTACTCAGCCACCACGGTGTCCAGACCGGCGTCCTTCAGCCGCTTCAGAGCGGATTCGTAGCCGTCCTCGTAGCTGATCACGCCCATGATGATGGGGGTGATGACCGCTTCCATCTCGGTCTGCACGTTGCTGTATTCGGTCTGCACGCTGCTGGCGTCGAAGAAGAAGCCGCCGGCCACGCTGTTCACAGCGTTCTCATCCACGGTGTACTGCGCCTTCTTCACGGCGGGCAGCATGGTGGAGGGATAGCGCTGGTAGGTCATGTTGCCGGCCATCCAGTCGTCGAAGGCCCACTTGGTGTTCAGGGTGTTGATGGAGCCGTCGTCGTTCAGGGTGTAGTTCTGGCCTTCGATGCCGTAGAAGAACAGGTCGTAGTTGGCCTGATCGCTGTAGAGCCAGTTGATGAACTGAACGGCCTCGTTCACGTGCTTGGAGGTGGAGGACACGGCGTTGCAGTTCTTGAAGGCCCAGGGACGGATGGCGGCCTTTTCGCTGTTCAGGCGGGCGACCTGGATGTCGTCCATCGTCAGCTCGGGAACATGCTCCACGGTGTCCGCATAATAGTCAACGATGCCCAGATGGAACACGTACTCGCCGCGCTTGAGCTTATCCTCCAGCTGCTCTTTGGTGGTGGTCAGCACGTCGGGATCGATCAGGCCGCGCTCGTAGGCCTCGTGAGCCCAGTTGGCGTCCGCCTTGAATTCCTCGGTTTCCACCCAGCTCTTCACATTGCCTTCCTGGTCCACCATGAACAAACCGTCCACCACGTTGAAGGGATAGCTGTCATACTGGCTGTGCAGCACGGTCAGGTGGGTAGAGGCGGGGTTGTAGTTGGCCAGCAGGGGCAGGTAGGGGGTTTCGTCGCCGTCCCACTGGGAGATGATGTCCTCCAGCGTGTCCAGCATTTCAGCGGGAGTGGTAGGAACCTGATGGCCGTACTTCTTCAGCAGGTCGGCGCGGTAGGTGAAGGAGCCTTCAACGCCCAGCTCGCACCATGCGGTGGGGATACAGTAGTAACGGCCGTCGATGGTGGCGGCGTCCAGCACGTTGGGCGCGATGGAGGCCTTGATGCCGTCGCCGTAGGCGTTCATGGCATCGGTGATGTCGGCCACACCGCCGCGGCTATAGTAGGTAGCGAAGGAAACGCGATTCTGCATCACGTGGAACAGGTCGAATTCCTCGCCGGTGGACAGCATCAGGTTCAGCTTCTGGTTCCACACATCCCAGGGGATGTAGACCAGCTCCACCTGAATACCCAGATCGGCGGCCAGCTTGGCGTTCACGGCTTTGATGACGGTGGCGTAGTCTTCCTTTTCGGAACCGGGAATCACATACTTGATGGTCACCATCTCATCGGCGGAAGCGATGGCGGCGGGAAGCATGCTCAGAACCATGATCAGAGCACACAGCAGGGACAGCCACTTTTTCATTGGGGAGTTCCTCCTTTAATCAATAAAGATTTTTATCTGCAAACCGCTTGTGCGGCTTGTATCAATGGAAACCGGCGTTCCGTCAGCCCTTGACCGCGCCTACCACCAGACCCTTGACGAAGTATTTCTGCAGGAAGGGGTAGAGCAGAACGATAGGGCCGATGGTGATGATGGAGGTGGCCATCTTCAGGGATTCGGAGGGAGCCTTCTGGCCGGGAATGGAGCGGCCCATCATCTCCTGCATATCCTTGATCATCTGAATCTGGGACTTGAGCTGCAAAAGCAGATATTGCAGAGGATAGAGCTTCTTGTCATCCACCAGCATGATGGCGTTCCACCAGTCGTTCCAGTAGGCCAGACCGTAGAACAGGGCCACGGTGGCCAGCACCGGCACGCTCAGGGGCATATAGATCTTGAAGAAGATATGCACGTCCGTAGCGCCGTCGATGTAGGCGGACTCCCGAAGCTCGCCGGGCATATCGGACATGTAGTTGCGCACCAGATACATATTGAAGGGGGAAAACAGCAGGTTGGGAATCAGCAGGGCGACGAAGTTGTCGCGCAGGCCCAGCTGGGTGCAGATCATGTACCACGGCACCAGCCCGGCAGTGAACGTCATGGGGATGAAGAAGAAGAAGGACAGCTGGTTGCGGTACTTCACGTTGGTGTTGGCCAGCGTGTAGGCGCTGGCGGCGGTAATGGCCACAGCGGCGATGGTGCCGAGCAGGGTCACCAGAATGGAGATCAGCATGCTGTGCATCACGCTGCTCTGGCCGTTGAAGATCAGCCGGTAGGCCTCTGTGGACCAGGCCGAGGGAATAAAGCGGTAGCCATAGCGGGAAATAGAGGCCTCGCTGCTGAAGGATACACACACGGCCAGCACCATCGGCACCATGCAGAACAGGGCGAACAGACCGGTGAAGAGATACATCAGGTAGTCTCCGGCATTGAGCCGGTTCAACTTTTTGACCCTCTTCGGGGCGGCAAGCGTACTCATGGCAGAGCCTCCTTTCTCAGAACAGCGCGCCTTCGTGGAAGGTGTGCTTGACAATCCAGTTGCTGCCCACCACCATCACCAGCCCGATCAGGGACTGGAACAGGCCGATGGCCATGGACTGGCTGGGGTCGCCCGTCTGGCGCAGCACCCGGTAAACATAGGTGTCGATCACGTCGGTGGTCTCGTACAGGATGCCCTGATCGCCCACCAGCGCGTAGATCATGCCAAAGTCGCCGTTCATGATCTTGCCCACGGCCAGAAGCGTCATGATGCACACGGTGGGCATAATCAGTGGCACGGTGATGCTGACGATGCGCTGGAAGCGGTTGGCACCGTCAATGGTGGCGGACTCATAGATGCTCTCGTCAATCCCCGTGATGGCCGCCAGATAAATAACGGCGTTCATGCCCGCACTCTTCCAGATCTTCATCCAAACCAGAATGGTGGGCCAGGCGTCCGCCTTGGTATACCAGCTGACGCTCTTCATGCCCAGCGCGTTGAGCAGCTGATTGGCCAGACCGTTTTTGTTGGAGAAGATCGCCAGCAGGATATAGCTGACCACCACCCAGCTGATGTAATGAGGAAACAGCATCATGGTCTGGGCCGTGCGGACAAATACCCTGCTGCGCAGCTCGTTGAGCAGGATGGCCAGCACCAGCGAGGTCAGGGTGCCGGTTACGATGAACAGGATGTTCAAAACCAGCGTATTGCGGATGACGGTGGGGGCGTTGGTGGATTTGAGGAAAAACTCAAAATTCTTGAATCCGCACCATTCGCTGCCAAAAACGCCCAGCTTATAGTTGAAGTGCTTGAAGGCGATGATCATATAGGGGTAGGACAGGTAGCTGAACACCAGCACATACAGAAGTGCCGGCAGGATCAGCAGATAGGAAAAGCGGTTCCTGCGAACATCGGTGAAGAAGGTATAGCGCTTCTTCGTCAGCGAGGGCGCCGTAACGGACTGCGACTTCATTTTCCAACCTCCTTGTTTGATGAGGCCATCCTAGCACCAAATCAGCCGAATCACAACGAAAAGAATCCGTGATTGCTTTAGAAAAATACGAAAAATGACCAGATGCGACATTTGAAAAAGCGCTTTTTATTTCAAAAAACCTAAAAAGCGTTTTTACAAACCCGTGATGGGGTGTATAATAATTGCAAATAAGCGGCTTGACGACCCGCCACCGGAAAAAAACCATTGCAAAGGAGCAGCCATGACCAAGCCAAAGAGACCGCAGCAGCAGTATCTGTCCCGGGTTCTTCACTACAAGCTCCATCGCCGGAGCCTGCTGGCGGTGTTTGTTTTGCTGATGGTTCTGTTTGCTTCCATCGGGTTTCTGCTCTACAGCGAGTTTTCCAATTACGCCAACAGCCAGACGGCCTCCTATGCAACGGATTTGATGGCTCAGCAGGTCAACAGCACCCAGAACCTCTGGGAGGAGATGGACGCTTTGTCCAGCAGCATTCAGGCCGACCAGAACATCCGCGCGTTTTTTACCGCCCGGAAGAGCGACTCGCTGACCAACTACCACGCCTTCCGCTCGCTGGGCCGGTACAAGGCGCTGCACCCGTTCATTCAGAATATTTCCTTATATAATGTCACCACCGGCAAGCAGCTCAACCTGCTGTACTACGCCCGCGAGGAGACCGCCTGGAACGACGAGGAGATCGCCCGCGGCAGCACGTTTTCCGTGCCGAGGATGGTAACGTCTCCCGGTCTGGGGGAAACCGCCGTGCTGACGCTGGTGTATCCCATCCGAAGCTATTCCAACAGCTATACCTGCTGTATCGCCATCGATATTCAGCGCTCCCATCTGCAGACCATGCTGACCCGCAGCGCAGGCTCCCATACCTATATTCTGGGGGAAAGCAATCAGCTGCTGGTGCGGCCGGTGGACGGGTATCTGCCCGCCGAATGGGGGCAGGTTCTGTCCGGGCTGTATCAGGCCGGGCCGGAGCAGGGCTCCTTTTATCAACAGCTGGACGGTCAGAAAAATCTGGTCTCCTATTGCAAATTTCCCACGCAGGCGTGGACGGTGGTCAGCATCCAGCCCGCTCGTGGCCTGCTCAGCGCAGCCCGGTCCAAGATCATTATGCTGGTGCTCTTTCTTCTGGCCCTGCTGATCCTTTCCATGGGCGCGATGTTCATCCTGCTGCTGCGTATCTACCGGCCCATCGACGATCTGGTCTCCCAACTGCCTCACGAAAGCGACGCGGTGGTGGACGAAATGGCGGTCATTTCCAACGAGCTGACGGTATACCGCGACCGTTCGGATATGATGAAGCAGAGCCTGTACCAGTCCAATTTGCAGTCCCTGCTGTTCGGCCTTCCCTGCGACCGGGTGGAGCTTCCCGCTTCCATTACGCAGTCGGAGCGCTTTGTGGTAGGGGTGCTGTCCCACACCAAAAAACGGGAGTACACCGTCGAAGAGCTGAATCGTCTGGCCGTCGGGCAGCTGCCGGGGCTGAGAGAGTGCATCTCCTTCCGGTGGACGGATTACCGGGTGCTGCTGTTCTGCTTTGCGTCCGCCGACGCCCTTCAGGAGGAGCAGCTGACGGAGCAGATGGAAAAATTCTGCCTCGCCTGCCGGGAAAAGCAGGGAAGCGAAGTGCGGCTGGGCGTAAGCCCGGTAGTGGAAACGCCCGAGCAGCTTCATCTGGCCTACAGCGAGGCCCTGCGGCTGGTCTACGATTCCTTCTATCATCAGGAGCGCATTCTTTTCACACAGGATACGGTGGAAAAATGGCGCAGCGCCCCGGCCACGCCTACCGATACGTGGCTCAAAAGGATCTCCGGCTTCCTTTTCCATGAGCAGACGGACGAGCTGTATCAGGCGCTGGACGCTTTCTTTGAGGAGTGCGGTCATTTGTCGCCCAATATCTGTATCCATGTGGTATCCGATGTGCTACGCCAGTGCGTGGAGCTGGTGGAATCCACCTGTCAGCCCAAGAGCGGGGAGGAACTGGCGGAAATGCTGGCGCGAGTCGAGCAGTCGAACTCCTTCGATCAGCTGTGCAGCCTGAGCCGGGAGCTGTTCGGCGTGTGCCATCGGCTGCTGAACGAAAGCGAACAGCAGCGCAGCCTGCTGCGGGGTCAGCGCATCATCCATCAGGTTTGCGAGATGATCGAGAAGGAATACCGGCATCCCGGCTTCTCCCTGCAGGACGCGGCCGACGGGGTTTCCCTGTCCGCCGGGTATCTGGGCAGGCTGTTCAAGCAGACCGCCGGTCAGTCCTTTGTGGAAGCCCTGACCGCCTGCAGGCTGAAGGCGGCCGCCCGGATGCTGGTGGAGACCGATACGCCTGTCGCGGTGATTTCCCGGGAGGTGGGCATGGAAAACGCTTCGTATTTTTCCACCGTCTTCCGTAAGGCATACGGCATGTCGCCTTCCCTGTATCGGGAAACCAATCAATCCGCTGCCCAAAAACAGCAAGAAGGAGAAACAAAGGAATGAAAAAAGCATGGTGGAAAGAAGCGGTCGTTTATCAGGTCTATCCCCGTTCCTTTATGGACTCCAACGGCGACGGGGTCGGCGATCTGCGCGGTATTATTCAGCGGCTGGACTACATTCAGCGGCTGGGCGCCAACGTGATCTGGCTCAACCCCATCTACCGCTCGCCTAACGACGACAACGGCTACGACATCTCCGACTACCGGGCCATCATGGACGAGTTCGGCACCATGGAGGATTTTGACGAGCTGCTGGCCGAGGCGCATAAGCGCGGCATCCGGATCCTGATGGATCTGGTGGTCAACCACACCTCCGATGAAATGGCGTGGTTTGTGGAAAGCCGCAAGTCCCGGGAGAATCCCTACCGGGATTACTACATCTGGCGGGAGGGAAAAGACGGCAGGCTGCCCAACAACTGGGGCTCCTGCTTCAGCGGCCCGGCGTGGAAAAAGGACGAGACCACCGGCGAGTATTACCTGCACCTGTTCTCCACCAAGCAGCCCGACCTGAACTGGGAGAACCCCAAGGTGCGTCAGGGCGTGTACGACATGATGCGCTTCTGGCTGGATAAGGGCGTGGACGGCTTTCGCATGGATGTGATCAACTTCATCTCTAAGGAGCCTGGCCTGCCGGACGGGCCCAGAGAGCCCGGCGCGCTCTACGGCGACTTTACGCCCCATGCGGTCAACGGCCCCCGGGTGCATGAGTTCCTGAAGGAAATGAACCGGGAGGTGCTTGCCCGCTATGACGTCATGACCGTGGGCGAGACCCCCGGCGTCACGCCGGAGGACGCTCGCCGTTATGCCGGGGAGGAGCAGCGCGAGCTGAACATGATTTTTCAGTTTGCCCATATGGGTCTGGACTACGGGCCGCTGGGAAAGTGGAGCCTGAACCGTATCCGGCTGGACGACCTGCGCCGCTGTCTCAGCCGATGGCAGACCAGCCTGAACGGCAGCGCATGGAACAGCCTGTACTGGAATAACCACGACCAGCCACGCATCGTATCCCGCTTCGGCGATGATTCCACCGAGGAAAACCGCGTTGCCTCCGCCAAGATGCTGGGCACGCTGCTGCATATGATGCAGGGTACGCCCTACATCTATCAGGGCGAGGAGCTGGGCATGACCAACGTTCCCTTCGACCGCATCGAGGATTACCGGGATATTGAAACTCTCAACGCATGGAGGGAGCTGGTGGAGGACGGCGACGTGAAGCCCGAGGAGATGCTGGCCTGCATCCGGGCCAAGGGCCGCGACAACGCCCGTACCCCTATGCAGTGGGACGATACGCCCAACGCCGGCTTCACCACCGGCACCCCTTGGATCCGCGTCAACCCCAACTATCCCTTCATCCACGTCGCCGCGCAGGAGAACGATCCAAACAGCGTGCTGAATTACTACCGCGCCCTGATCCGCCTGCGCAGGGAAAATCCCGTCATCGTGTATGGCGATTACCGGCTGGCGCTTCCGGAGGATCCGCAGATTTTCGCCTATGAACGCCGTCTGGACGATACGCGCCTGCTGGTGCTGTGCAACTTTTCCGGCGAAGCCGCCGGCAGGCTGGAGCTGTCGGCCATGGGCTGGGCGGACGCCGAATTGCTGATCGCCAACCTGCCTGTCTCCCGGGAGGATTCGTTCGCTCTCCGTCCCTACGAGGCCCGGGTGTACCGGCTGAGCTGAGGGAAATGGATGAAAACAGGGGCTGAGGAGCGGCTTCGCCGCTGTTCCCGCCCCTCGGCGCTTCGCACCCTTTTTGTGAACAGCCCCGCCTCGCGCCGCAGGCCGCAACAGTATCCGGCGAAAAAAGTGGAGATGCAGGAGGCACTGCCTCCTGCACCTCCACTTTTTTGACACACTGAGGCCGCAGCTGCGGCCTTTTTGCATTTCCTCCCCCTCAGATTTACAATTCAGTCACACGTGACCGGCGGGAATGTGTTATGATAGAAACGGCCATTTTGCCATCCAAGGGAGGGGTTCCTGTGATCGATATTCAGCATGTGACCAAGCGCTACGGCTCGCTGTACGCCCTGCGGGATGTGTCGCTGCATGTGGAAAAGGGCTCGGTGCTGGGGCTGCTGGGGCAGAACGGCGCGGGCAAGACCACGCTGATCAATATTCTGACGGGCTATCTGGCCCCCACCGAGGGCCGGGCGCTGCTGGCCGGGCATGACGCGCTGCTGGAGCCGGAGGAGGCCCGGAAGCATTTGGGCTACCTGCCGGAGGTGCCGCCTTTGTACGATGAAATGACCGTGCGGGAATACCTGCGCTTCGCCGCCCGGCTCAAAGGGGTGGAAAGCCGGGCCGTGCCCGCTCATGTGGATGAGATCATGGAGCTGTGCGGCCTGACTCAGATGCAGCGGCGGCTGTTGTCCCACCTGAGCAAGGGCTACCGCCAGCGGGCGGGGCTGGCGCAGGCGCTGTGCGGCGACCCGGAGATACTGGTGCTGGACGAGCCCACCGTGGGGCTGGATCCCAAGCAGATCACCGAAATTCGTTCGCTCATCCGCCGTCTGGGCCGGGAAAAGACCATTCTGTTTTCTTCCCATATTCTCAGCGAGGTGCAGCAGCTTTGCGACCACGTGGTCATTCTGCATCAGGGGCAGGTAAAGACCGCCATGGCGCTGGACGAAACGGACAGCACGGACGCGGTTTCCCTGCTGGCGACGGTAGGCGCGGCGGAAAAATCCATCGTGCCCCGTCTGCGGGAGTTGGACGGTCTGCGGCGGCTGACCGTCCAGCCGGACAGCCATCCCGACCGTACCGCCCTGACTCTGGTCTTTGCCGCCGGACAGGGCGAGCCGGAGCGGCGGCTGTTCGCGCTGCTGAGCCGTCTGGGGGTGCCGCTGCTGCACCTGAGCCGCCAGAGCGGCGATCTGGAGCAGGTCTTCCTGCAGGCCATCGCGGACGAGTGAAAGGAGAAGATCGGACGTGAGAACCATTTTCAAACGGGAATTTCTCGGCTATTACCGCACGCCGGTGGGCTATGTGTTCATGGGCGTGTTTCTGGCGCTGGCCGGGCTGATCTTTTATCTTTCCAACCTGAAAAGCCTGTCGGGCGATCTGCTGTCCTTTCTGGGCCAGCTGACGCTTTTGAACATGCTGCTGTGCCCGCTTTTGACCATGCGGCTGATCTGCGAGGAGCGGCAGAAGCGCACCGACCAGCTGCTGCTGACCGCCCCGGTATCGCTGGCCTCGGCGGTGCTGGGCAAGTACTTCGCGGCGGCAGCAGTGCTGCTTTTGACCGTTCTGTGCAGCAATCTGTACACCCTGATCATCGCCTTTTACGGCACGGTCTACCCAGGGGAATGGTTCGTGGGTTATCTGGGCTTCACGCTGCAAAGTCTGAGCTTTCTGGCGCTGGACCTGCTGGTGAGCTGCTTTGCCAAAAACCAGATCACCGGCGCGGTGGCGGGCTTCGGAGCGAATTTCTTTCTGTGGATGACCGACCTTCTGGCCAGCAACGTCAGCGTTTCATGGCTGCGGGACGTGCTGAATTTCGTCAGCCTGTACGACCGCTACGAGCCCTTTCTGCTGGGGCAGCTCAGCTATGCCAGCATTCTGTTTTTCGTGAGCTTTATCATTGTGTGTCTGGCAGGCGCAGTCCGCGTGCTGGACGCCCGCCGCTTCGGGGAAGGAGGCGCGGCCTGACATGAAAACGTCCAAAAAGTCCTGCCGTCTGCTGGCCCGGCTTCGTCAGCCCAAATGGCGGCACGGCCGCCGCAGCTTCCTTCTGATGGCGGCGTTTCTGGCCGTATTCGTACTGGTCAACGCGGCGGTCACCGGGCTGGAAAACCTGTACGGCTGGCGGAAGGACTTAAGCTACAACCGCTACGCCACCACCGGCGAGGAAACGCAAAAGGCGCTGGAGCGGGTGCAGGACGACGTGGAGCTGTATCTGCTCTACCAGAACGGGGACGAGGACGAGCAGGTCCTGCAGGTGCTGAACCGCTACAAGGTGCTTTCCGATCACATCAGCGTCATCCCCACGGACATCGCCCGTAATCCGGCCATTCTGTCCCGGTTCACCGGCGACGAGACCACCTCCGTTGCGGCGGATTCCGTCATCGTCTCCTGCCCGGCCACCGGGCGCTACAAGGTGCTGGACTATCAGAATTTCTTCACTACTGGCTACAACATTGAGGCCGGGGAGTTCCAGATCGAGGGTCTCAGCTACGAAAAGACCCTGACGGAGGCCATCGTATACGTCACCCGGGAGGAAATTCCCACCGTGGGCTTCTTGCAGGGCCACGGCGAGCTGACGCTGGAAAATCTGGAAAACTTCACCAACTTCCTCACCAGCAACAACATCGACAGCCGCAGCGTGAACCTGCGCACGGGGGACGTACTGGACGGGCTCGCCTGTCTGTTCATCGTGGGTCTGCAAAAAGACCTGACCGAGGACGAATCCCAGTCGCTGCTTACCTACACCCAAAACGGCGGCAACGTCTTTGTAGTGCGGGACTACACCGACCCCATCGAGGGCGTGCCCAACTATCTGGCCTTTCTGCGCAGCTACGGCATCGTGCCTCTGGCGGGCGTGGCCGTGGCCGGGGAGGAGGACACCGACACCTACTACGGTGAACCGCTCTACATCATTCCGAAGGTCTGCGAGCTGGACATGACCGCCACTTTGCTCAGCAGCGGCTACGACGTGCTCCTGATGCCTGCCGCCAGCGCCTTTGAGGATCCTGCCGAGCCGGACAGCAGCCTGACCGTGGCCACGGTGCTGAAGACCGGACCCCACGGCTACCTGCGCAGCCTGACGGACGGCAGGAACACGCTGGACAAGCAGGAGGGCGACCGGGAAGGCGAGCTTTCTCTGGCCCTATACGCCCATCGGATGCACTCCAACGGCAACGTCAGCCGGATGTTTGCCCTTGGCAACAGCACCATGCTGGTGGACGACTACATTTATCAGAGCACCTTCAACGAGCAGTTTCTGACCGCCGTTCTCAAGGAGCTGGTTCCCAGCGGCGAAATCTCGCTGGACATTATGGCCTCCAGCGCCTTCCGCCCCTCCCTGACCGTGGGCAGCCAGACCATGGGCGTCGCCCTTCTCGTGGCCCTCCCCCTTCTGATCCTCCTGGCCGCCGCCTTCTTCCTCCTTCCCCGCAGGCAGGGCTAGGGGCTGAGCCCCATTCGGACTGCGCGCCATAGGCGCGCAGGGCGCCCGAGGGAAAGCTAGTTGGCCGGGGTTTTACCGCCGCTCGGCGACGGGCCTCGCGGCTCGCCTGTCTGGTGTAGTTTCCTGTTTGTTGGCTGGTACAGACCGCCGTCGAGCAACAGGCCCTCCGGCTCGCGGCAGGGGGTGACCCCCTGCACCCCATACCGCGCCCTATGGGCGCGGGGCCGCTCGAGGGAAAGCAAGTTGGCTGCGAAGTTACCGCCGCTCGGCGACGGGCCTCGAGGCTCGCGGGCTTGGTGTGTTTTCCTGTTTGTTGGCGTATGCAGACTGCCGTCGGGCGACAGGCCCTCCGGCTCGCACCAAAGGCCAACATGATTTAGGGACACCACCAACCCTTTACCTTGCAAAATCAGCCGCCCCACGCCGAATCATCCCAAGCATCGCCATTTGAGTATGCCCTACGCCAACTGTGGGGGAGCCGAGCGGCGATAGGCAGCGGAGGGAAAAAGGCCCGCCCATTTTGACGGCGGAAAAA
>OLQL01002475.1_pt1 | contig 12642 bp, 9 predicted proteins | sample 1672971 | NCBI WGS metagenome assembly OLQL01 (sample SAMEA3136742, study PRJEB25190) | human gut metagenome | biome: human gut; feature: human-associated habitat; material: faeces | place: Austria | collected 2013
GCGATCTCGATGCGCTTGACCTCGCCGCCGGAGAGGGAGACGTCGACCTCGCGGTCGAGATAGTCGTTGGCGCAGAGGCCTACCTGCGTGAGGTACTTGCAGCACTTGTCCTTGCTGAGGTTTGCATCGCCCGAGGCGATGGTCAGAAGGTTGCGCACCGTGATGCCCTTGAAGCGCGGCGGCTGCTGAAAGCCGTAGCTGATGCCGAGTTTCGCACGCTCGGTGATGCCAAGGTGCGTGATGTCCTGACCGTTGAAGAGGATCTGGCCGCCCGTCGGCGTGACAAGGCCCATGATGACCTTGGCGAGCGTCGTCTTGCCGCCGCCGTTGGGGCCGGTGAAGACGATGAGCTTGCGGTCAGGAATGTCGATGGAAATGTCGTTTAAGATCGTCTGCTCTCCCTCAGGGGTGGAGACGGTATAGGTGATGTGCTTCAGTTCCAGCATGAAAAGAAGACCTCCTTACAGAAACTGCCATTGCTTGTCTTTAGTATGGACCAGATGGCAGAGAATGAAAAGTTGCAAATGCAACAAAATGCGCAAAAATACAAAACAAATGTAGTTTACCAGAAAAAATGGAAAAAATCAACGAGAGAGGTGCGATTTTCAAGATTTTCTTTTTCCATGCGGGAAATAGGGAGATATCGGCTCTGCACGCCTGAAAAATGCACGCATAGGATAGAGACGAGAACCGTTCCGGAAAGGGGAAGAAGAACATGACGGAAATGAAAAAGCCCTGCGCCTGCGACTATGAAGCGTGCCGCGAGGTGTGGAAGCGCGTCGCGCCGGAGGAGGACCCGTACCCGATGGCGGACAATGCAAACACACAGATGAGCGCACAGGATAGCGAGCTCACGCTCCCGGGCGCGGAGGTGGACCCTTGCTGCATGGGCAGCGAGGCAAGCGTATCGGTCGAGGTGCTGCAGGGCTTTCTGCGCGAGGAGCTCGGCGACGCGCAGGTGTATGCCTATCTCGCCTCCTGCACGCCGCGGCGCGAGTTGGCGCGAGCGTTCCGCGCGCTGAGCGAGGACGAGAAGCGCCACGCGCGCGATCTGGCCGCCGCGATCTACTTAATCACCGGCAAGGCCTACTGCCCGCGCGTGTGCGTGGAGCAGCCGGATACGTGCGACCTCTGCGCGCTGCTGCGCAGCCTCTACCACGCGGAGGCCTGTGCGGGCTACAATTACGCCCGCACGGGAGAGGAGACACTGGACCTGTGCCTCAGCAAGCTGTTTGCGGCGATGAGCGAAGACGAATACCGCCACGCAGAGCTCTTGATGAAGCTCCTCGGGCGGAAGATGAACGTCTGACGGGCAGAAAAAAGCGGAGCAGGAGAAATCCTGCTCCGCTTTGCTGTGCTTGGGTCATTCGATCGAGATGATATAGTAATAGACCGGCTGGCCGCCGCAGATCAGATTGACCTCGGCATCCGGGCACTTGCGGGTGAAGGCGTCGCACGCCTTGTGCGCGTCCTCTTCATTCACATCCTCGCCGTAGAAGATGGTGATGAACTCCGCTTCGCGGGACGCTGCCTCGTCGGAGAGTCCGTCGAGCAGCGCGGAGACGTCGCGGTCGGTGCCGAGCAGCTTGCCGTCCAGAAGTGCCAGATAATCGCCCTCGTGGATGTCGAAGCCGTCAAAATCGGAATTGCGCGCGGCGTAGGTGATCTGCGCGGTGGAGACGCACTGCGCGGCGTCCGTCATCGCCTTGGCGATGGCGTCTGCGTCGCTCATGTCGGGATCGACGGCCATCATCGCGCTCACGCCCTGCGGGATGGAGGCGGTTGGGATGACCACGACGGTCTTCTCCGTCAGGCCGATGCACTGCTGTGCGGCCATGATGATGTTCTTGTTGTTCGGCAGCACGAAAACGGTGTGCGCGGGGACCTTTTTGATCTCCTTGAGGATGCTCTCGGTCGAGGGATTCATGGTTTGTCCGCCGCTGATGACGCCGTCGGCGCCAAGGTCGGTGAAGACGTTCGCAAGGCCCCCACCCGCGCAGACCGCGAGGAAGCCAAAGTCCTTTTCGGGCTCGGCTTCACCGGCATTTTCGTGCTCGGCGGCTTCGAGCTCCTGCTCGATGGCCTCAAGGTCGTCGGTGGACTGGGCCTTGCCGCCGGCGGCGAGCTGCTGGGCCTGCGTGCGCATGTTCTCGATCTTCGCAAGCTCGAGCGTGCCGTACTTCTGCGCCTCGGTCAGCGCCTCGCCCGGAATGTCGGTGTGAACGTGGACTTTGAAAGCCTCGTCGTCCTCGCCGATGACGAGCGAATCGCCGATGCCATCGAGGAAGCGGCGGAACGGCTCAATGCTGCGTCCGCTCTTGCGGACGATGAACACGGTGTCGAACGTGAAGGTGATGTCCTCTTCGTTGAGCATGGCAAAATCGGCCTTCTCCTGTGCATTCTCTTCGGTGAGCTCGGGGCGCTCCTCGCCGCGCAGCGCGCTGAGCATGCCGCTGAGGATCAGCAGGAAGCCCTTGCCGCCCGCGTCGACGACGCCGGCCTTTTTGAGAACGGGGTTCATGTCAGTCGTCTGCGCGAGCGTGATCTCGCCCTGGGCGATGGCCTGCTCGATGACGTACTCGACGCTGTTGTGCTCCTCGGCCGCGTTCACAGCGCGCTCGGCAGCGAGACGCGAAACGGTCAGGATCGTGCCCTCGGCGGGCTTCATCACGGCGTTATACGCTGCGGCGACACCCTCCTGAAGCGCGGCGGCAAACGCCGCGCCGTCGGCCTCTTTGCAGCCCTTGAGCTCCTTGGCGATGCCGCGGAAGAGAAGCGACAGAATGACGCCGGAGTTGCCGCGCGCGCCGCGCAGCAGCGCGGACGCCGTGACAGAGGCGGCCTGATCGACCGTCGCGGGCTCGATCTTCTTGAGCTCCTGCGCCGCGGTCTGGATGGTAAGACTCATGTTCGTGCCCGTGTCGCCGTCGGGAACGGGGAATACATTCAAATCGTTGATAGCTTGCTGTGCCTGTGCGATGGAGACGGTGCCGAAGAGCAGCATCTCCTTGAACATGGCACCATTGATGGTATCGTGCATAGGATGATATCCTCCTCGGTTTTTACATATTCATGCTGTCGACGCAAACGTCGATGCTGCGGATGCTTGCGCCGGTGTTTTCGCTGACCATATAGCGCACCTGATTGATGATGGAGCGGCAGACAGCGGCGATGTTCACGCCGTGCTCCACAACGATGTGCAGCTCGATGGAAATGTCCCCTTCTTCGTGGGGAATGATGCGCACGCCCTTGCTCATCGCCTCGCGGCGCAGCAGGTGGACGAGCCCGTCGGTCATCGAGCGGTAGGCCATGCCCTTGACGCCAAAGCAGCTCGTGGCCGCGGCGCCGGTGATATTAGACAGGGCAGCGTCGGAAATGCTGACTTCGCCCTTTTCGGTTTGTAGCCTGATCATGGAAGATACTCCTTTCTCCCTGGTCGATATGATATGACCATATCATTATATACGAAGCGGTGCAGAATAACAAGAGAAAATATTTTGCGTAAAATGCGGGAAAATGTCAAGGACTCTATTGAAAATAAACGGAAATTCACGTATTATGGAAACTAACGAGTTCATTGCGCCCGCTTTGGGTGCTGCGGAGGGATAAACATGAGAGTCATCACAGGCTCGGCGCGCGGACGGCGGCTGGGCGAGCTCAAGGGCATGGAGACCCGCCCGACGACCGACAAGGTCAAGGAAAGTATTTTTAATTGTATCCAGTTCGACGTGGAGGATGCGCGCGTGCTCGATCTTTTTGCGGGCACGGGGCAGCTCGGCATCGAGGCGCTCTCGCGTGGGGCAAAAAGCGCGCTTTTTGTTGACAAGCGTGCAGACGCGGTCAAGCTCGTGCGCGAAAATCTCGCGCTGTGCCATCTGGAAGAAAACGCGCAGGTCATCTGCGGTGATTCGCTCGCCGCGCTCGGCACGCAGAGCGGGAGGTTCGACATCATCTTCCTCGATCCGCCATACGAAAGCGGACTTTTGGAGCAGGCGATGGAAAAGATCGCGCAGTTTGACATTTTATCACCCCATGGTATAATGGTCGCGGAAAGTCCGCAGAACCAGACGCTTCCCGAGCTTCCCGCGCCGTACGGACTGTATCGCGAGTACCGCTACGGCAAGATCAAGGTGAGCATCTATCACCGCGCGGTGGAGGAAGAGGCATGAGAATCGCAGTGTTTCCCGGCTCGTTCGACCCTGTGACGATCGGGCATCAGGACATTATCGCGCGCGCGTCAAAGCTCTTTGACCGCGTGTACGTGTCCATCGTGCCGAACGGGACGAAGACGCACCCGATGTTCACCGACGAGCAGAAGCTCGCGCTCATGCGCGCGAGCGTCGAGGAGTTTCCCAATGTGGAGGCTGAGCTCGGCGGCGGACTTCTGACCGACTACGCGCTGCGTAAAAATGCGCAGTTTCTCGTGCGCGGCGTGCGCAACAGCGTGGATTTTGACGCCGAGCAGCAGCTTTCGCTCATCTATCGCGACGTGTCGGACGGCGCGCTCGAAACGGTGCTGCTGGTCGCGGAACCGAAGTATCAGCACATCAGTTCCACGATGGTGCGCGAGATGATCAAATACGGACAAGACCTTGAAAAATATATGCCGCTGCGCGCGGCGGAGCTTGTGAAAGGATGGAGAGAAGACCATGGCGAACAATGATGTGCAGCATCTTTTGGATATGCTTTACGAGATGATCGACGGCGCGAAGAACGCGCCGCTGACGAGCGACAAGTGCATTCTGAACCGCGACGAGGCGCTCGACCTGCTCGACGAGATTCGCGCCCAGCTCCCGGTGGAGCTTTCCCGCGCGCAGGAGCTCATCCGCGCAAAGGAGGACTATGTCAAGGCCGCCAAGCGCGACGTCGAGCGCATGATGCAGCAGGCCGAGCAGGACGCGAAGAACAAGGTCTCCGAGACCGAGGTGCTCGGTATCGCCCGCGAAAAGAGCCACGAGATCATCAAAAAGGCCGAGGACCGCTCGCGCGAAATGTACCGCGTGGCCAACGAGTACACCGAGGATGCGCTGCGCCGCACCGAGGAGGCCATCCAGATGGCGCTCGAGGAGGTCAAGCAGTCCCGCGTGCGCTTCCGCGCCGCCTCTGCCGAGCAGATGCAGAAGCGCCGCGAGGAGCTGGCACAGTCAGCCGAAAAGCAGACGCAAAACGGATAAAAATTTGTCAAAAGTGACAAAAACCGACACAATTGGTAGACATAATCTATATTTGGGCATAGCATAAAGGTCCGCCACAATATCTTGTGGCGGCCCTTTTTTAACCAAAACCAAAGTAGAACATGCGTTTTAAAAATACGGTGCACTGGCCGAATTTTCACAGGAAAAAGCGGTAAAAGGCTTGAAATCTCAGGGAAATTTCTGCTTGCATTTTTTATGTGAATCTCGTATACTCAAAACAAAGGTGGGGGAAAGTGGTGTATCATACCATGAAAATGGCTTACTTTCCCACATAAGCATCAGATCGGACGCGGCACGGCTTTTTCCAAAATGAAGAAAAGGCCGCGCTTTCGTGCCCTCTGTATGCGAAAATGCACAGAAAAAGGGGGTCAGCCGCCGTGACGGGTCAGTATCAGCACACGATCGACGCCAAGGGGCGGCTCTTTATCCCCGCGAAGCTGCGCGAGGAGCTCGGCGACACGTTTTATGTCACCATGGGCATGGACTCCTGCCTGAGCATCTATTCCGATGCCTCCTGGGCGCGCTTCACCGAAAAGTTTGAAAGCCTGCCCTACACGAAGACCAAGGCCATGCGCCCGCTCTTCGCCAACGCCGCCAAGTGCGAGCCCGACGCGCAGGGGCGCATCGTGCTGCCGCAGAAGCTCAGAGCCTACGCCCACCTTGAAAAAGACGTGGTCGTGATCGGCGTTTCGAACCGCGCCGAGATCTGGAATGCGGAGAAGTGGGCAGAGATCGAGGCCGAGGAGCTCAATCCCGAGAATCTGGCCGCCGTGATGGAAGAGCTGGGATTCTGATATGGAAGAGAACTACGGCCATAAGCCGGTACTGCTGCACGAGTGCCTTGACGCGCTCGCCATCAAGCCCGACGGCATCTATGTGGACGGCACGCTCGGCCGCGCCGGACATTCGCTCGAGATCGTGCGCCGCCTGACGACGGGCCGCCTCATTGCGCTTGACCGTGACGAGACCGCGATCGAAGCGGCAAACCGCCGCCTCGGCGATTATTTGGACAAGGTCACGCTCGTCCACAGCAATTTCAGCGCGCTCGACGCTGTGCTGCACGAGCTGGGCGTCCACGGCGTGGACGGGATGCTTTTTGACCTCGGCGTTTCCTCCCCGCAGCTCGACGAAGCGCAGCGCGGGTTTTCCTACAAGCAGGACGCGCCGCTCGATATGCGCATGGACGAATCCGCCGCACTGACCGCGCGCGAGGTCGTGAATACCTATTCTTATGAAGAGCTGCGCCGCATCCTCTTTGAATACGGCGAGGAGCGCTATGCGCCCGCCATCGCGAAGAGAATTTGCCAGCACCGCGAGCAAAAGCCCATCGAAACGACGCTTGAGCTCGCCGATATCATCCGTTCGGCCATGCCCGCGAGCGCGCTGCGCGAAAAGCAGCACCCTGCCAAGCGCAGCTTTCAGGCCATCCGCATTGCCGTGAACGACGAGCTGGGCGAGCTTCCGCCGATGCTCGACGCGGCGGAGAAAAATCTGAAACCGGGCGGACGGCTCGCGGTCATCACGTTCCACTCGCTCGAAGACCGCATCGTCAAGAAGAAATTACAGGAGCTTGCACAGGGCTGCATCTGCCCGCCAGAATTTCCGGTGTGCGTGTGCGGACGAAAGCCAAAGGTCAAGCTCATCACAAGAAAGCCCATCGTTTCGGGCGAAGAAGAACTCGCAGAGAATCCCCGTGCCCGCAGCGCCAAGCTGCGCGTCGCGGAAAAGTGCTGACAACAGCCGAAAATACGCAAAAGAAAGGAGATCGCCATGGCCAGCCGCAGAGAGCAGAACATGAAATACCGCCGCTACAGCGGACGAGTCAATGGCAATCTCGCTTACGATCCCGCCTACGAAGAGCGCCAGCGCAGGCTGCGCCGCGAGCGTGAATACGAGCGTGAGCACGAGCGTCAGCGCGAGGAATTCATGCGTCCCCCGCAGCGGAAGGTGCAGAAAAAGGCTGCGCCTGTCCGCCGTCAACGCGAAAAGGTCTCGCTCGGCACGCTGTGCGGCTTTATGGCGCTGGCCGCAATGGTCGCGCTGATGATCATGTGCCGCGCACAGCTGACGGAAATCTCTGCGCAGGTCGTCTCCGTGCAGAAGGAGATCTCCGCGCTCGAGGACGAGCATGTCGCGCTGCTCACGCGCTACGAAAAAACCTTTGACCTCACCACCATCAAGGAGGCGGCGGCCGCGGCCGGTATGGCCAAGCCCAGCGCCTCGCAGGTCTACTACATCGACCTGTCGGAGCCCGACAGCGTGGTCGTCTACCAGCAGAAGAGCCAGAACGTTTTGTCGCGGGTGCTCACGTCGCTTGGCAACGGCGTATGCGCAGTGGTGGAATATTTCAAATGAGCGAAGCTATACATAAGGAGTAAGGAGCTTCCTTACTCCTTTTCCATTTTTAAGGAGGATGAACGACTGTGGCACCACGCCCCCAGAACCAGAAAAGACGGCCCGAATCCGCGCGCCGCGCAAACCGCATCATTCAGACAAGAACGCTGCTGCTTCTGGGCGTGTTCGGCGTGCTGACGTTTGTGCTGCTCTTCACCCAACTCTATCGCTGGCAGATCACCGAGCATGACGAGCTCCAGTCCGTCGCTGTGCGCCAGCAAACGTTGCGCACCACGGTGGAGGCGAGCCGCGGCACGATCTACGATCGAAACGGCACGATCCTCGCGATGTCCGCCTCGGCAGAGGATATTTTCATCTCTCCGAAGGAGATCATCGAAAACGATCAGGATCAAAACCTGATCGCGGGCGGCCTTGCTGAAATTCTGGACCTTGACCCCGCTGACATCCTCAAAAAGATGGAGAAAACGAACTCGCAGTACGAAGAGCTCAAGAAAAAGGCGGACGATGAGCTCGCCGACAAGGTGCGCGAATTCATCAATGAGAACGACCTCAAGGGCGTTTTCATTCGTCCGACGAGCAAGAGGACCTATCCCAAGGGGACGCTCGCCTCACAGGTCATCGGCTTTGCCAATGAAAACGGCGGCGCGATGGGCCTTGAGGCGGCGTACAACGACGAGCTGACCGGCGAGAACGGTATGGTCGTCACCGCGCGCGACCGCGACGGCCGCTCCGTGCTCTACCAGTACGACCAGTATTTCGACGCGGAAAACGGCTGCGACCTGCACACGACGCTCGACACGACCATCCAGTATTACCTTGAGAAAGGTGTGCAGGAGCTCGAGGCGCGCTTCGGCACCGGCAAGGGCGCCGAGGGCATCGTCATGGACGTCAACACCGGCGCGGTGCTGGCGATGGCGTCGCTCCCGACTTACGATCTGAACGCTCCCGGCAAGGTCTACAACGATTTTTTGACCTCCGGCATGACGGAGGAGCAGATCGAGGAGAACATGAAGGATCTTCTCAACAAACAGTGGCGCAGCAAGGCCATCAACGATACCTACGAGCCGGGCTCCACGTTCAAAACACTGACGCTCGCGATGGCGCTTGAGGAAAACGTTGTCGACCTGAACACGGGCTTCTATTGCAGCGGCAGCGTAAAGATCGAGGGCGAGACCATCAACTGCTCCAAGCGCGCGCCCGGTCACGGCCAGCAAAACCTGACGCAGGCGTTCGCCAACTCCTGCAACCCCGCGTTCATCAACATCGGCCTTCGCATCGGCAACGACAAGTTCTACCAGTACATGCTGGACTTCGGCCTGACGGAGAAGACCGGCATCGACACCACGGGCGAGGCCAGCGGCTTCGTCAACAGCGAAATTAAATATTCGACGCTGGCGCTGGCGTGCTACGCCTTCGGCCAGAACTTCAACGTCACGCCTATCGCGCTGCTGGCGGCGCAGTGCGCCTGCGTCAACGGCGGCTACCTCTATACGCCCTATCTTGTCGAAGAGATCACCGACCAGGACGGCAACGTCGTCTCCAAGCACGACTCCACGCCCATCCGTCAGGTCGTCTCCGAGGAGACGTCCGCGCTCGTGCGCGACATCATGGAGTATGAGGTCACGACTGGCACGGGCAAGAACGGTCAGGTCGCGGGCTACCGCATCGGCGGCAAGACCGGCACAGCCGATAAGGTCGGCGGCGGCGTCATCGTCTCGTTCGTGTGCTTCGCCCCCGCGGATGACCCGCAGGTGATGATGCTCCTGACGCTCGACGAGCCGAGCAAGTGGACCGGTACCTACGTTTCCGGCGGTAACATGGTCGCCCCCGTGGCGAGTTCCGTCATGGGCGAGATCCTGCCGTATCTCGGCATTGAGCCGAGCTACACCGCTGAAGAGCTCGTCGGCGCGGATAAGACTGTGCCGAACGTCGTCGGCCTCAGCAAGGACGCGGCGGCCGAGCGCCTGAGCGCGAACGGCTTCAGCTTCCGCACCGTCGGCAGCGGCGACACCGTCACCGACCAGACGCCCGCAGGAGGCGCGATCGTGCCCAACAGCGCAGAGATCATCCTCTACCTCGGCGCGGAGAAGTCGACTGACAAGTGCATCGTCCCGAACGTCGTGGGCGACAGCGCCGCGACCGCGAACCAGAAGATCGTGAACGCGGGGCTCATCATGGGCGTTTCCGGCGCGACGAACGCAAGCTCGTCCACGGTGCGCGCCATCTCGCAGAGCATCGCCGCGGGCACGGAGGTCGAGGCCGGTACGGTCGTGCGCGTCCAGTTCAGCGACAGCTCGGTGCGCGACTAAAGACAGCAAGACCCAATTCCGAAAGGAATTTTTCAAACGCAGTTATCTGAGCTTATTTCCGCATTAGAAGACAAAACGGTGCATGCGCCGCCTGACCTGATAGTCAGCGGCCTTGCGCTCGATTCGCGCAAGGTAAAAGAGGGATTCCTCTTTTTCGCCCTGCCGGGGGAGAAGGAGGACGGCGGCGAGTTTATCGCCGAAGCCAAAGCGCGCGGCGCGGCCTGCGCCGTGTGCGAGCATCCGCCGGAGACGGAAATTCCCTATATCTTAGTGCCGGATGCGCACAAAGCGCTTGCGCTTTGCGCGGCGGTATGGTATGGTACTCCGGCGGGAAAACTCACCGTGGTCGGCGTGACCGGCACAAACGGCAAAACGACCACGACGTATCTTATCAAACAGCTCTTGGAGCGCACAAAGGGCGCGAAGGTCGGCCTGATCGGCACGAATCAGAATTTGATCAGCGACAAGACCATCCCGACCGACCGCACAACGCCCGACGCGCTGACCGTGCAGCGCCTGCTCGCCCAGATGGTCGATGCGGGCTGCACCTATGCCGTGATGGAGGTCTCGTCCCACGCGCTGATGCAGAGCAGGGTAGAAGGTATCCGATTCCGCGTCGGTGTTTTCACGAACCTGACGCAGGATCATCTTGACTACCACGGCACGATGGAGGCCTACTGTGATGCAAAGTCGCGGCTTTTCGACCAGTGCGATATCGCCTGCGTCAACGGCGACGACGCGTGGACGGAGCGCTTGCTCGCCCGCTTTACGGGCGAGCGGGTGACATTCGGGCAGGGCATGACGAACGACCTTGTCGGCTGGCGCGCCCGCTACGAAAACGACTGCGTGCGCTTCACCGCCTGCACCGACCTCGACCACGAGGAGACGAGGATCGGCATCCCCGGCGGCTTTTCGCTCTACAATGCGCTCGCGTCGCTTTCTGCCGTGCAGGCGCTCGGCGTGCCGCTTTCCGACGCGGCGAAGGCGCTGACGGAATGTGTCGGCGTCAAGGGCCGGTGCGAGGTCGTACCGCTGAGTGCGCCGTTCACCGTCATCATTGACTATGCGCATACGCCCGACGGGCTCAAAAATATTCTCTCTACGGTCTGCGGCTTTGCCGATGGGCGCGTCATCGCGCTCTTTGGCTGCGGGGGCGACCGCGATAAGACGAAGCGACCCCGCATGGGCCGCATCGCCGCGGCGCTCTCGGACTTCGTTGTTCTCACGAGCGACAATCCCCGCACCGAAGATCCTTACGCCATCCTGCGCGATGTGCTCCCCGCACTTTTGGAGAGCAGAACGCCGTTCGCCGTCATCGAGAACCGGCGCGAGGCCATCGGTTTTGCGCTCCATGAGGCGAAAGAGAGCGACGTGGTCGTCCTCTGCGGCAAGGGGCACGAGACCTATCAGGAGATCGGAACGATAAAATACCACCTCGACGAGAGGGAGGTCGTGCGCGAGAGGTTCGCGCAAGTACAAAGGAAGGACGCCGCCGACGCGGCGAAGGAAAACGAACATGAAGATCATCATTGCCTGCATACTGAGCTTCGCGGTCTCCGCGATCACGGGAAAATTTCTGGTCCCTGAGCTGAGAAAGCTCAAGGCCGGACAGAGCATCCGCGAGGACGGCCCCACCTGGCACGCCGGAAAGGCCGGCACGCCGACGATGGGCGGCTTAATGTTCATCCTCGGCATCTTCGTCTCTATCCTGATCTGCGGCTGGAAGGGCATGATGGCGGGGGACTTCGGGCACCTCTACATCTTCTTTTTCGCGCTGATCTTCGGCGGCATCGGCTTTTTAGACGACTTTGAAAAGGTGAAGCACAAGCAGAACCTCGGCCTTACGGCCATCCAGAAGTTCCTGCTCCAGCTTGCCGCGGCGGTCGCGTTCCTCTGCCTGATGCGCTTTGAGGGTATGCTGACGCCGAACCTCTACGTGCCGTTTTTCAACACGCAGATCGTCATGAGCTGGTGGGTGTACATGGTGTTTGCGGCGTTTGTCATCGTCGGCACGGTCAACGCCGTTAACATCACGGACGGCATCGACGGCTTGGCCGGCAGCGTGACGGTGCCAGTCGGCCTGTTTTTCACCGTGCTCGCCATCTGGTGGCAGGGCTATGAGCAGCTCGGCATTTATGCTGCGGCGCTCGTCGGGGGACTTCTCGGCTTCCTTATCTACAATTTCCACCCCGCCAAGGTCTTCATGGGCGACACAGGCTCGCTGTTCCTCGGCGGCACGGTGGCGGCGCTCGCCTTTGCCTACGATATGCCGCTCGTGCTGATCCCTGTCGGCTTTGTCTACATCTGCGAGACGCTGTCCGACATTTTGCAGGTCATCTACTTCAAAGCCACGCACGGCAAGCGCCTTTTCAAAATGGCGCCGCTGCACCATCACTTTGAGCTTGGCGGTATGCCTGAAACGCGCGTGGTGTCCATGTACTATATCGTGACCGTACTTCTGTGCCTGCTGGCACTGCTTGGCTTTACGGCCTAGGATGCGTTCTTGCAAAGGGGGATCTGTCCAAGCGGGCAGCCCCCTTTCTTGGATACATCCGCTCAAAAAGGAGGACAATATGCAAATTCAGAAAGCACTGGTGCTGGGTATGGCGCGCAGCGGCGCGGCGGCGGCAAGGCTGCTGCTCGCGCGCGGCTGCGAAGTGACCATCTGCGATGTAAAGCCGCGCGAACAGTTCGCGGGCGCGCTGGACGACCTCGACGTGCCCGGCGTTCACTGGCATCTGGGCGAGGAAGACCCGCTGCCGCTCATCGAGGGCATGGACGCG
>OLQL01002478.1_pt1 | contig 12630 bp, 10 predicted proteins | sample 1672971 | NCBI WGS metagenome assembly OLQL01 (sample SAMEA3136742, study PRJEB25190) | human gut metagenome | biome: human gut; feature: human-associated habitat; material: faeces | place: Austria | collected 2013
GAGCCACAGCGTGGCGGCCTTCTCCTCGATTAAGCTGCGTCAGGATCCGCCGACGATAATCTTCATCATCAATATAATTGAGGAGATATAGCGTTTTGTTTACACGCCCTACTTCCATAATTGCCTGTGCCAGTCCTGATGGGCGCGAGCTTTTCAGTAAAGAGCGAATGAGTTCTGACGCATGAATTGTACCCAACTTCAGCGAACCAGCGGTTCGCATCATCTCATCCCACTGACTCTCCGCTTTTGACAGATCTGCATATCCTCGGGCCAACTTATCCAGTACTCCGTAGTTTGCCGATTTATTCACCCGCCAGAACACCGCCTCACCTGCATCGGCAAGCCGGGGGGAAAACTGATACCCCAGTAGCCAGAACAGACCGAAAATAATATCGCTGCTACCCGCAGTGTCTGTCATGATTTCAACTGGATTCAGCCCTGTCTGCTGCTCAAGAAGTCCTTCCAGTACAAAAATCGAATCCCGTAATGTACCGGGTACCACAATGCCATGGAACCCAGAGTACTGATCAGATACGAAGTTATACCAGGTGATGCCTCGTCCAGAACCAAAATATTTTCTGTTAGATCCTGAGTTGATGGTCTTCACTGGTGTGACAAAGCGCATGCCGTCAGCTGATGCCACTTCTCCACCTCCCCAACGACCAGCAAGCTCCAGTGTGGACTGAAAATCAACCAGGCGGGCATTGGCGCTGACCAGCGTTTCTGCACGAAGGTAATTCTGTTTCACCCAACTGAGCCGATGGCGGGTCAGTGCTGGTATATTGTGCTTTATCAGCGGCTCCAGTCCGATATTACAGGCTTCAGCCATCAATACCGCACATAAACTGATGTGCAAATCTTGCGCTCGAGCACCAGATTCACTGACATGCGCAAACTCATGTGTAAATCCTGTCTGGGCATCTATCTCAAGTAACAGTTCCGTTAAATCTACCGGTGGGAGTAGCTGTTTGATCCGATTATTTAGACGAAGCAATGATGGTGGCTCTTCCTGTTTCTCCAGACAACTGATAGTCAGGGATGGATATTTACCTTCATTACAGATATGAACTTCCGCATTCTTTTCAAATCGTGATGCCACGGCTTTCCAGGTCTCATCCAGCTGAATAGCCAGTTGTTGCACACCTTTACGTCCATCGACAGGATGTCCCAGTGCCCGACAGACAGGAATACGCTGAGTCTGCCACTCTTCACCTTGCAACAACTTCTCGCGAGGATCTCCCCAGCGATCACTGTTTTCAAGCCAGATGTCCCGGCGGCGCAGTGCATCCTGAAGGCGTTCCAGCAAACATAGTGAATAACCTGCACGCTGTATCCGTCCCTCCGCATCGTATACGAGGCGTTTCCAGGGACCGGTGATAATATGTTCAGGCGCATCATCAAGGATGCGCTTTTTCGAACCATTCAGTTCTGCCAGATAATGAATCGCAGCCAGTACATGTTCACCTGCCGGTGCCGCACGGAAATGCAGGTCCCGCAACACCGCCGGAAGAAAACGTTTAACCCGACCGTACTGCTCAACCATTTCGTCATGGAAATTATTGTTCTGTGGACGAGCAAGTTCATTAACCTTGCTTACAGATTCTGCCAGTCTGTTTTTGGGTACGCACTTGAAGATAACCTGCCTGAGATCTGGGACATCTGTATTATCATCCAGCAACAATGCACATGCCCGCGCCAGTAACAATGCGGCCTGATCAAGATCTTTCAGTGTCCTGAGGCTTTTTTTTTGCCCGGTTTTCTTTGCTTCGCGGATAATGTCCAGAATTAGCATATCAAGCACATCAACGGCATCGTCTAATGCCGTTATTTCCTGTGCTTTAACGAATGCAGTAAGTGCAGCAAGCTTTCTCTGCTGTGGCATTCGAGCGATATATTTTACCGACGCCATGCCAGCATAACGAGCCAGATTACGCAGTTGAATGGCAGGCAGACCGGAAAAGTTCAGTCGGGAAAACTCAAGACTTCGTAATCGGATATATCGTTCCAGCGCCTCATTAAACGCAGGTCCACTGACTGTAACAGGGCCTTTTTTCAACTGTTCCAGTGCTGATACACGCTGACCTTCCGGAATGACCAGAAGCTCCATCACTTGAGCTGCCTGCCATTTGTTCGGCAGTGCGGCCAGCTTTTTCCACAGCCGCTGATTTGCCCTTTCACGAATTTCACTGATGAGACGTACTAGTGTGGTTGCTCCGGGCAGTAATACCTTATTTTGAAGCAACCATGCAGTGGCAAAATCAAACATCAGACCCGGTCGCTCATTACTGAGCCACGCCCGGGTATATAGCAGACGCTTCAGGCGGAAAGACCATGGAAAATCACCAAATTCATGATAGCCGTAATATTCCTTAATTAATGCAGTATGTTCTCTAAGGGTAGTGTCCCGTTCAGCATAGCGGGAGAGAACTTCTGGACGGTGGATATTAAGCTGTACCGCGACAAAATGTTGAACACCAGGCAGAACCTGAGTTAAATCCGTCAGAAATGTTCCCAGAAAACGGGCTGTGGTGAGCTGAAGCGCAATGCCCAGCCTATTATGTTTGCCCCGTCGTTGGTTAATGAAGGCCAGATCCCGTTCATCAAGATGAAAATAGCGCGCCAGTTGCACGTCATTAGGTTCTGCAGCATAACAACCGTAATTCTGTTTTTGGTCAGAGGTTAGAAAGTCGACAGGCATATCAGGCTCCCTACCTGACAGTTATTCATTAACAATTTTGCAACTGTCCGAAATATTATAAATTATCGCACACATAAAAACAGTGCTGTTAATGTGTCTATTAAATCGATTTTTTGTTATAACAGACACTGCTTGTCCGATATTTGATTTAGGATACATTTTTATGCGACTTTTTGGTTACGCACGGGTATCAACCAGCCAGCAATCTCTCGATATTCAGGTTCGGGCACTCAAAGACGCAGGCGTGAAAGCAAATCGCATCTTTACTGACAAGGCATCGGGCAGTTCAAGCGATCGGAAAGGGTTGGACTTGCTGAGGATGAAGGTGGAGGAAGGTGACGTCATCTTGGTGAAGAAACTTGACCGCCTTGGGCGCGATACTGCTGACATGATCCAGTTAATAAAAGAGTTTGACGCCCAAGGTGTATCCATTCGGTTTATTGATGACGGAATCAGTACCGATGGGGAGATGGGTAAAATGGTTGTCACTATTCTATCTGCAGTGGCCCAGGCAGAACGACAGAGAATACTAGAGCGTACCAATGAAGGTCGCCAAGAGGCAATGGCAAAAGGAGTTGTTTTTGGTAGAAAAAGAAAAATAGATAGAGATGCAGTATTAAATATGTGGCAACAGGGGTTAGGTGCCTCACATATATCAAAAACAATGAATATTGCTCGTTCAACAGTATATAAAGTAATAAATGAAAGCAACTAACATAAAAGGTTGAATATGGAATTGAATATTACTTCAAAGTCTAATCCGTTTGGTGATACGACAGCAGAAAATGATAAAAAGATGTTGAGTAATGCTTTCATTGAAACTGCTGACTTTAGGACTCTAATTGAAACTGATGACAGGACCATTGTTGTTGGTAGACGAGGGACAGGTAAAAGTGCTTTATTTATTCAGCTAAATGAGCATTGGAAGAAAGACAAAAAAATATTAATCCTGAGTTTCTCACCAGACGATTCTCAAATTATTGGTTTCAGATCAATGTTGAAACCATTTACAGGATCATTTAATTTAGCAAGGGCAGCAACAAGACTATTATGGCGATACGCTATGCTAATGGAGATAGCATCATATATATCATCTCATTACAAATTGTCATCTCAAATATCATCAGAAACATTGTTGAATGAACATTTGAAAAAATGGAGTTCTGCACAAGGTGACATTTTAAGAAAGTGTAGGCTTGTCGCAAAGGAGTATTTAGATGAAAATAACCCAGAAGAATCAATTGGTGATCTTCAATTCAATTTGAATATTTCAGAAATAGAAAATAATATAGTATCACTTCTTGAACGCTCAGACAGGAAAGTTGTCATATTAATGGATAAGCTAGATGAGGCGTATGAACCGGATAATATAGGAATTGGAATCATTGCAGGTCTAGCATATGCATCTATTGAATTAAATCAAAAAGCAAAATGCATTCGTCCAATAATTTTTTTAAGGGATAATATATTTAGGTCGCTATCAAAGGAAGATCCTGATTACTCGAGAAATATAGAGGGTCAAGTCATAAGGTTGCATTGGGACTGGGCACAACTCCTAATGCTGTCAGCTAAAAGAATGAAAGTAGCATTTAAGCTAGATATTGAGAAAGATCAACGAGTTTGGGATAGATGCACAGCGGATGATCTTAAAGGGAGGAATGGTTTTAAGCGATGTTTGCAATTTACCCTTTACCGGCCCAGGGATTTACTATCATTGTTGAATGAAGCTTTTTTTTCCGCATTCAGAGAGAATAGAGAAACTATCATAAACACTGACCTAGAATATGCAGCCAAGTCAATTTCCATGGCCAGACTTGAAGATCTCTGGAAAGAGTATCAGAAGATCTTTCCTTCAATACAGGTTATAACTAGTGCATTTCGTAGCATTGAACCTGAATTAACAGTTTATACGTGCTTAAAAAAAATAGAAGCATCTTTCGAATTAATCGAAGAAAATGGAGATCCTAAAATAACGTCTGAAATACAGTTGTTAAAGGCAAGTGGAATTCTCCAAAGTTTGTATAGTGTAGGATTTGTTGGTATTCGTGATAAAAACACCTCATCCTATTCATTTTGCCATGACGGGCGAACTCCAGATAAAGGTTTTGAAAGTAATGAGAAATTATTAATTCATCCATGTTACTGGCTTGGTTTGAATCTAAATCGTAATGCACTTGCTCCAGAGGAAGCAGAGGAGATAAATGACGAATATGATATTAATATTATTTCAGATAATTCAGCCATTAGAAATAAAACAATAGGTCAAATAACTACTCATCTAGATCAGATACCGATAGGAAATGAAGGTGCCACTGAATTTGAACAATGGTGTTTAGACGCACTAAGAATAGTATTTGCATCCCACCTAACAGACATCAAGTCCCATCCAAATGGTAACGCAGTTCAGAGACGAGATATTATAGGCACCAATGGTGGCAAATCTGATTTTTGGAAACGAGTATTGGAGGACTATAAAACAAGACAAGTTGTTTTTGATGCTAAAAATTTTGAAGAATTAGGTCCATCTGAGTATAGACAATTACAATCATATTTAACAGGTCCGTATGGAAAGCTCGGTTTTATAATTAATAGAGATGAGAGTGAGGTATTGAAATCAGGAAAAGATTTAGATTGGACAAAGGAAATGTATCAATCCCATAATTCATTAATAATAAAGTTACCTGCGAAATATATATCTAAACTGCTGCAGAAATTAAGAAATCCTGAAAAACATGACGCTATAGATAGACAGATGGGGAAACTTTTAACTTTATATGAAACATCATATATGGCTATTAAAAGCACCCAAAAGAAAAGAAGAAAATAAAATCAGCTACAACATACGAAAGGGTCCCTGAAAAGGGACCTTTGTATACTGTATTATAATCAATAAGTTATACCATAAACGTACGTTTTCGTTCCATTGGCCCTCAAACCCCAGAATAGATTATAAGCCGCTCTTTTACCGATACTCAGCAACAAATCAGGTCTGGATCCACTTCAGCCGGAAACCGGATCTGCACGGCGGGAAACGGGCAAATGATATGATATGGAAGGCGGCACTCAGTTGTTGCATATGATACCGGCGTAAGCCGGTACTGATTGACAGGTTTCACCTTACCCACCCCCGGCCCTGCCAGACCAGTGGGGGCTTAAAGGGGTAGTGTGACATCCTGACAGCAACTGAAAGCAAAATGTAAACACAATATTAATTTTTGTAAAAAAACAATAACAGCATAAACATAACCAACTGATATTATTATTAAATATTTAACAGGCGTACAAATTTAGTTCAAATTATCATTGCAAAATATAGTTAATTACGGCAAGTAACTAGTGTTGGCCAACATACTATTCAGATGTCATAAGCATTAATTTCCCTTAAAAAAGGAGTCCTTATGGAATTAAAAGCGAGTGAATTTGGTGTAGTTTTGTCCGTTGATGCTCTTAAATTATCACGCCAGTCTCCATTAGGTGTTGGCATTGGTGGTGGTGGCGGCGGCGGCGGCGGCGGCGGCGGTAGCTGCGGTGGTCAAGGTGGCGGTTGTGGTGGTTGCAGCAACGGTTGTAGTGGTGGAAACGGTGGCAGCGGCGGAAGTGGTTCACATATCTGATACGTTGAATTAACCGTTCAGGGAGCATGGTGCTCCCTGATATTAAAAAAGGAAAAGATATGATCAATATTCTGCCGTTTGAGATAATTTCCAGAAATACAAAGACCCTGCTTATTACCTACATTTCTTCAGTAGACATTACACATGAGGGAATGAAAAAAGTACTCGAAAGCCTACGATCCAAACAGGGTATTATTTCTGAATACCTCCTTGATAAACTACTGGACGAATCGCTTATTGATAAAGACAAGGGCAAAGAGTTTCTTATTACCACAGGCGTGATAAATAAAACGAAAACATCACCTCTCTGGGTAAACTCAGTCATAATAAGCGATGTTCCACATCTTTTCAGTAATGCCCGGGAACAATGGAAATCTGATGGTGTTTTTGTTTCTCATATCATTGATATAAAAGATAATAATATTAATGTGAGCGATTCAACACTAATCTGGTTACATCTCGAAAACTATCATTCAGACATTGTAAAAAGAATCTATTCAAAATTTGAAAGTAACCCTGGTGTTGCCTTCATCCAAAGCTACTACCTAAAGGAGTCATTCAGGATAGATGGAGTATATTCACCTGATCTTGGTACTCCCTGCCATTTTTGTCATATAGAGAGATGGCTGAGCAGGGAAGAAAAAAGCTTCAGACGTAACGAAATGTCCTGGGCAAACTTACTTCAGTTACTGAAAAAATACCAAATGACACTACCAGCATTGGCTTTAGGCGAATCAGAAAGAGGATTCAGCTATCATTTAATAAAACGGCGACTTCAGGAGTTGACAGGTACTTCACTGGTTAAAAGTCATGTCGATAACTTTATGTCATCTGTTAGCGCTGATTTAATCACCTGTATTTTATGTAAAGAGCCGGTAATTCACTGGCAGGCTTGCAGCTGTCTGGAGAGATAACATGTCAAAACACGAACTCTCTTTAGTGGAAGTAACGCATTACACAGATCCTGAAGTTCTGGCCATTGTTAAAGATTTTCATGTCAGAGGTAACTTTGCTTCCCTCCCCGAATTTGCTGAACGAACTTTCGTGTCCGCGGTACCTCTTGCCCATCTGGAGAAATTTGAAAATAAAGAAGTTCTCTTCAGGCCAGGTTTCAGCTCCGTAATAAACATATCCTCATCACATAATTTTAGTCGTGAAAGGCTCCCATCAGGAATAAACTTTTGCGACAAAAATAAACTTTCCATTCGTACTATTGAAAAGTTATTAGTCAATGCATTCAGCTCACCTGATCCTGGCTCTGTAAGAAGACCTTATCCTTCTGGGGGGGCATTGTACCCGATTGAAGTTTTTTTATGCAGATTATCTGAAAATACAGAAAACTGGCAGGCAGGAACTAATGTTTATCACTACCTGCCGCTAAGTCAGGCACTGGAACCTGTTGCTACATGTAATACTCAGTCACTCTACCGAAGCCTGTCCGGTGGGGATTCGGAACGTCTTGGTAAACCCCATTTTGCTCTCGTCTATTGCATTATTTTTGAAAAAGCTTTGTTCAAATATCGCTACAGAGGATACCGGATGGCCTTAATGGAAACAGGTTCGATGTATCAGAACGCAGTATTGGTTGCAGATCAAATAGGACTGAAAAACCGGGTATGGGCGGGATATACCGATTCATACGTAGCAAAAACAATGAATCTGGATCAGAGGACTGTAGCGCCACTGATCGTTCAGTTTTTTGGAGATGTAAACGATGATAAATGTCTACAGTAACCTTATGTCCGCATGGCCGGCCACAATGGCCATGAGTCCAAAACTGAACAGAAATATGCCAACGTTTTCTCAGATATGGGACTATGAGCGTATTACACCAGCCAGCGCGGCCGGTGAAACTCTGAAGTCAATTCAGGGGGCAATAGGTGAATATTTTGAACGCCGTCATTTTTTTAATGAGATAGTCACCGGTGGTCAGAAAACATTATATGAGATGATGCCTCCATCTGCTGCAAAGGCTTTTACCGAAGCATTTTTTCAGATCTCATCACTGACCCGCGATGAAATCATAACCCATAAATTTAAAACGGTCAGAGCCTTTAATCTGTTTAGCCTTGAACAACAAGAAATACCTGCAGTCATAATTGCACTCGACAATATAACCGCTGCAGATGATCTGAAATTTTATCCTGACAGAGATACATGCGGATGTAGCTTTCATGGTAGTTTGAACGATGCCATAGAAGGTTCCTTGTGTGAATTTATGGAGAGACAGTCCCTCCTTCTTTACTGGTTACAGGGAAAAGCCAATACTGAAATATCCAGTGAAATAGTAACAGGCATAAATCATATAGATGAGATTTTACTGGCTCTCAGGTCAGAAGGAGATATCAGGATTTTCGATATCACCCTGCCCGGAGCTCCTGGACACGCAGTACTAACCCTGTATGGCACAAAAAACAAAATCAGTCGAATAAAATACAGTACCGGATTATCCTATGCTAATAGTCTGAAAAAAGCACTTTGTAAATCCGTAGTGGAATTGTGGCAATCGTATATATGCCTGCACAACTTTCTTATTGGCGGTTATACTGATGATGACATTATTGATAGTTACCAGCGTCACTTTATGTCATGCAACAAGTACGAGTCGTTTACGGATTTGTGTGAAAATACGGTACTACTGTCTGATGATGTCAAGTTAACGCTTGAGGAAAATATTACGTCAGACACAAATTTATTAAACTATCTTCAACAAATTTCTGATAATATTTTTGTTTACTATGCCAGGGAAAGAGTAAGTAACAGCCTTGTCTGGTACACAAAAATAGTAAGCCCTGATTTTTTCCTTCATATGAATAACTCAGGTGCAATAAACATTAATAATAAAATTTACCATACCGGGGACGGTATTAAAGTCAGAGAATCAAAGATGGTACCATTCCCATAAGGATAACAAATGGTTACATTAAAAATGGCGATAATTTTTCTGATGGAACAAATCAGAACCCCTTTCAGCTTAATATGGACAATTATGTCACCTACAGTGTTGTTCTTTTTCCTTCATTTCAATGAAATTGAACTTCATTATGGTGATACAGCATGGCTCGGAAAACAAATATCATGGTTTGTAGGCTACATTTCTTTTTCTGTTGTTCTGTTTAATTACTGTCTGTATCTGGTCGGAAGAAGAGAAAGTGGTTTTATTGCTACCTTCGTGCATAATATGGATGGTCGACTATTATTTATTCGTTCTCAATTAATAGCCTCACTTATCATGTCTATTTTGTATGTGTTTTTTTTCATTTTAGTCGTACTAACAGGATTCCAGGCAAGTCCAGATTATCAAATAGTAATGATTATTTTAAAATCGATATACATAAATGCATTTATGATGGTTTCACTCACTTTCATGGCATCGTTCAGAGTCACATTCCAAACAGCCAGCACTATCTATTCTGTATTAATAACTGTCTGTATGGTATCAGGAATTGTATCATTAAAATATAATGAGGGGATCGTTTACTGGATAAATCAGGTTAATCCTATCGCCATCTATTCTACAATACTCCAGTCAGACCAGGAGTTGTCTCTGATGACGATATTTTTCTATAGTATAATGTTAATCATAAGTATTATTTCAGCACTAACCTTCAAAACTGAGCCAGTCTGGAGTTCTCAATGACCATACCTCTTTTAGAAATCAACTCTCTGAGCTTTTCATATAAAGTAAATTTACCCCCTGTTTTCAATAATCTGTCGCTTAAGATTGAGCAGGGAGAGTTGATAGGTCTGCTTGGAGAAAATGGAGCCGGGAAGACCACTCTTTTTAACCTTATCAGGGGCGGAGTCAGTAATTATGAAGGGACCCTCAAGCGAAATTTCTCTGGTGGAGAATTAGTAAGTCTACCTCAAGTCATAAATCTTTCAGGTACACTAAGGAATGAGGAGGTTCTTGATTTGATTTGCTGCTTCAATAAGTTAACTAAAAAACAGGCATGGACAGAGCTTAATCATAAATGGAATGATAATTTTTTCATTCGCTATGATAAAATAAGACGTAAAAGGACTTACACGGTAAGTTATGGAGAGAAGCGTTGGCTTATCATATCTTTGATGCTAACGCTTTGCAAAAATGCCCGTTTATTTTTACTGGATGAACCAACTGTAGGCATTGATATTCAGTACAGAATGATGTTATGGGAACTGATAAATAAGATCACCGCTGACGGGAAAACGGTATTTTTCTCAACTCATATTTTTGATGAATTAACAAGAGATAAAATCCCCTTCTATATGCTTTCAAAAAATAGTATAAATCGTTATTCTGATATGAGTGATTTTATTCAATCCAATAATGAAACAACTCCAGAAAAGGCATTTATTAAAGAAGTTATGGGAACAGGAGACTGACACATGGATATAATAGAAAAAAGAATCACAAAACGACACCTCAGTGAAAGTGAATTATCAGGTGTAAATTATTACAATTGTATATTTGAACGAATACAGCTTGACAACTTTAACTTTCGCGATTGTGAGTTCGAAAAATGTCGCTTCGTAAACTGCTCAATAAAGAATTTAAAACTTAATTTTTTTAAACTTATTGACTGTGAATTCAAAGATTGTTTATTACAAGGAGTAAATGCAGCAGACATTATGTTTCCCTGTACTTTTTCTCTTGTAAATTGTGATTTGAGATTTGTTGATTTTATTAGTTTACGGTTACAGAAATCTATTTTTTTATCCTGTCGCTTCCGTGATTGTTTATTTGAGGAAACAGACCTTCGTAAATCTGATTTTACTGGTTCGGAGTTTAATAATACAGAGTTCAGACATTCTGATTTGTCTCACTGTGATTTTTCAATGACAGAAGGTCTCGATATAAATCCTGAGATAAACAGGATCTTATCTATAAAGATACCACAGGAAGCAGGTTTAAAAATACTTAAACGAATGGGAGTGGTTGTAGGGGGATGAGGTGAGTAGACCCGCCGGTTGCCCGGACGGGCCCCTCCTCAGAACCGGACCTGCGGAACTACCGCATCCGGCTCCCGACAGATCAGTGTCCCCACACATATTTCAGAAAGAATGGAACATTGACTGAGTTCTCCATCTCGATGGGTATCCCAGCATTTTGAGAATCAGATCCAGCTTTTCTCATGTCATTGGGTGTGGGGTTTGAAGCCCAATGGAGCGGAAACGTACGCTAAGAAGCTAACTATATGATTTTAAGTCAATAAAGTCGTGGCGTTGTTAGGCAGGTTTACGTTGATTTGATTACCGAGTTTATTAACACTGAAAGTCCCTGAAACCGCATGGCTACTGGCATTGACGGGAAGAGTAAATAAAACCCTCGTTTTCTTTACTCACCTCTTCTGCTCAAAAAATGAACTTAGCGTACGATCTCGTACGGTTGGGCCTCAAACCCCTGGTTGACCGGCTAACGCCGAAGCTTTCGAAGAATATGCACGTGCGCGTGACGTGAAACTACTACACCATTAGAATGAAAACCATCATCCTGATCACGATAAGGAGGGCTACAGACAGTGATGTTCTGGAACCGAAACAAGAAAGATAAAGCAACTATAGCCAATGAAAAAAAACGCTTCAATCATCTGCTTTCTGTGGCAGAGAAACTACCCGTTAAGGCGCTACCAGATCTCATTCGCGCTATCGTGCGGCCAGTACAGAGTGATTTCTTGCTGGCGGTAGCTGAGGAGGGAACAGATGCCCGCCCGGATATGACCCCGCAGGAGTTCTTCTTTAAGGGACTTACCCAAATACAATCTTACGAAAAGATGAAAGAGTGTGAGATGAACGGCGCTGATTATCCGTTGTCGCTGGCAAGCGACATAGTGCTGCCGTGGCCTTGGAGCCTACCACGCTATATCGATAACGTTTCACGCATTGGAACCCATAAGGGGAAGCCGTGGAAGCAAGATAAAAACAACCACTATGTTGACCTGTGGTTGCCCTGGCGTATTGGCTTTGTGCACGGGGGCAACCACTCCATAACGGCGGGTATTCTGGCCGGAGAAGGGTCGCTGATCCCGGAACACGTTTACGATATGTCATGGATGTTTGAGTTGGTCCGAACGGACGGTAATAACTGGTTTGTTGAGGGACAGAAAGCCGAAGCGGTGAAGTCGGGACGGTCAGCTGCGGTGTTTGAGATAGGTCGGCTGTTAGTGGAAGGAGCTAAAGAACGTTGATCGATTCTCTGAAGATGGAGTTCCAAGCCGGACACTCAAAGAATGAATCGGGGATTCTGACGCTGGCCTACAACCGCCAGGATATTGACACGACTGGCCTCATCATTCACTTCATAAAGTACATGCTGTCCAAGTAAGCTAATACGGC
>OLQL01002480.1_pt1 | contig 12620 bp, 10 predicted proteins | sample 1672971 | NCBI WGS metagenome assembly OLQL01 (sample SAMEA3136742, study PRJEB25190) | human gut metagenome | biome: human gut; feature: human-associated habitat; material: faeces | place: Austria | collected 2013
ATAAAATTTATATGCCACTGTCCCGGAACCTCCAAGACCAAAGAAAAAACCGGGGGAAGGATTATGGCGAAATGGGGAAATCAAAGTGAAGTTCTTTTAAATTTAACAGTATTTCAGAGACAGCAAAAGAATACTGAAAAAATTATCGGTGATTTTACAAAACTGCTTCCGCTTAATCTTGTTTTTGCTAAAGAGGATATTTGGAAATCGGCGGAGAGGGTTCAAGAACAAATAATGAAAGAGCTAGATCATTTATCTTTTGATGGTACTGAAATAATGAGGGAACTGGCAAAAAGAAGAGGGGTTTTTGGAAAAGCACTTCTACCAGTAGTATTTACCTGCGTACTTTTTGACTGCCCGGAAAATTATTTTGAACGTTTAGGAAGTATTAAATATGCTGTTTCTCAAACTCCACAAGTCTTTTTGGATAATCAAATTACAGAGATGGGAGGCAGATTGCATATTTCCTGGGATGTAGTAGATGAATTGTTTGAAGCTTGTATTATTGATGAGATATTTTTGGAGTTTGTGGAAGATATTAAAAGAATAAGCGAAAACAATAAGGCAAATTCTACAAATGATTTTGTGACAAAAGTATGGGGTAATATACTTACCAAAGAAATAATTACAAAAAGTGTAGTGCCGGATCTGTTGAAGAATATCGATTTGAAGCAAATTAAGATTTTGGATTATGCACAAGAATTATGCCCGCCAGATGTAAAAGGACAGGTTTATGTTTCCGAAAGTGAAATAATGAATGATAGAAATAAAACATATTATAAGATTTTAGAACATCCATTATATGGGAGAATGGCCGATACTGGCATTATTGGTGTATTAACTCATGATGGATATATGGAATTTGTCGTTCCGAATTGTGAAACAAGTGTAGAAACTCCTGATAAAAAAGAAGATACTCATGAAGAAGAAATCGAAAAGCCTATCGTAAAAGAAATTATGAAAATATGGAAAGAAGTTTTTGAAATCGAAGATATTAGTATTCAAGACGATTTTTATACTTTGGGTGGTGATTCAATAATTTTAATGCGGCTCGTAGACGAGATGTGCAAAACGTTAGGGTGTGATGTAACTGTAGATGATATTCTTCAAAGTGAGAATATTTCTGATTTGGCAAACAGGGTATAAAGATAAATAAGAAAGCCTCATGAATTGGAATTAGCATGGGGCTTTCATGAAAGGATGATTTTATGAAAGTGGCAGCCTGTGGAAAGTGGTTTGACTATTTAAATATGATGCCATTGCAAGAGGGCTTGATTTTGGAGAGGCTTGTAGAAGAATATAGTGATACTGAAGTGTTTCAGAATTTTGAGAACATAAGTGTGGATACGGATTTAATTTGTTTGGATGCGGATCATACGAACTATTCAATTCTTATACAATTGGCAAAGAAGGGGGTAAATGTGCTTTGCCAGGGCTTGTGGAATGTGGAGAATTATTTGGACGTAATTCGTGAGTTTAAGAGAAACAACAAATTTGTGATTGAAGATGAGTCTTTTCTTAATTTTGAAAAGGTTTCAATATTTGTAGATATCGCAAAAAAGTTATTGGCATTTGATCCGGCGGCTGAAATAGAAATTAAAACTAATTGCTTTAATATTTATGCAGCTGTTAGAATATTAGGTATGTTTTTACCTAATATGCAACAAATGACAGTTGAGCAACATGTTGAACAGGATAGCAAAGAATGGGTTTGGTGTAGATTAAGGAATAAGATAGTAGTCTTTGAAATCGATAAGAAAATTTATTATGGTTTAGAACGGAAATATACAGCCAAAAGCGTTGAATTTAACATTCAAACAGACAGAGGAAATCTCTCTCTAAGAGGATATTTGGGCCCGATTATTTGGGAAGGTTTTTTTCCTGAAATAAGTAATAATGAGAACTCAAAAGGGTATTTGTTTCATCCGACTATTCAAACTGTAGATGGAGAGGCGAATTATGATTGCTATATAAATACTGTATATAGTAATTCATTGGCCTCCGAAATAAAAAAGACTGAACGTTATATTAAACGGCAAGAAAATGTCGCGTCAAAAATGCAGCAACAGATTTTGAATATAAGATGTTCTCAAGAACTTTTAAGTAAATTAAATTTTTCGTTAAAGTGTAAAAAGGAATATCATCCTCTATTGCTAGAAGAATTACTTGATCTGCGAACAGAGAGTGAAATTGAAAATATATTCGATAACTTTAGTCAGGAATACATACAATATAGCGTAGAGATGCGAAAAAAAATATTGGCACAAACAATATTATTCTATATGAATAAAAAAGGCGTTTTACTAAAAGATATTCCTTGCACATTAAATCAAATACTAAAATGCCTATCGGTAAATACGGACAATAATGATATTATATATAGATGGATTGAACTGTTGAAAAAGTATAATTATGTAACTGAAACCGATGGGATTTATGTATGTAAAATCGAGATATATGAAAAAGGATTAAAATATGGATGGGAAGAAGTAGAATACCTTTGGAAAGGGAAATTGGAGTCTCCTCTAGTTTTGGATTATATTATTAATAATATTAAGAATTGGGACAAATTGATTCAGAAAGAGCAGCAGGCAACGCTATTGCTCTTTGAACAGGGAGAAGATATATATGCAGATGCACTTTATAAAGAGACAAAGATTTTGCAATATTTGAACCATTCTCTGTCGAAAAAAGTGTTGGGATATTTATATGAGAATGCAAATGCAACAATCCTCGAAATTGGTGCCGGCACAGGAGCAACGTCCGATAAGGTACTGAGCGATATTCGCGAGAATAAATTTGAAGAGCATATTGTATATTTTTATACAGATATTTCCAGATTTTTTTTACAAAGGGCTAAAGAGCGATATAAGGAGTGTGATGGAAAAATAGAGATGCATTATCAAACATTAGATATTGATGAAGCTTTTTCAAGCCAGTTGCCCTCAAATTTCCAAGCGGATATTGTGATAGCGGTGGGAGTATTGAATAATTCTGTTAATACAGATAAGTGCATTTATGAGATAAATAGTGTAATGAAACCAGGTGGAATTTTACTTATCATAGAAACTGTAGAGGATGTTCCGGATATCCTCATAACGCAGTCTTTTATGATGACAGAACCAAAGGATCAGAGAAAAGCGACAAATACCATGTTTCTGAATAGAAAACAATGGCTGGAGATTCTTGAAGAAAATGGGTTTTGTAATAGTGAAGAGTTTCCAGGATATGGTGAATATTTGGAGGTTTTGGGACAGAAACTTTTTTATTGTACAAAGGAGTAATGCTTGTTATGCAATTGGAAATTATAAAAAAAGTAAGTCTGTTAAATAAGAATACCATTTTATTTGTGCATGGAGCATATCATGCAGCATGGTGTTGGGAAGAACATTTCATACCGTTTTTTTATGCTCATGGATATAATGTTTATGCTATGAGCTTTAGAAATCACGGTAACAGTGAAAGAATAGAAAATGTTGATCAGATAGTAGTCAAGGATATGGTAGAAGATCTAATAAAGACTATAGATATAATTGATGGAAAAATTATCTTGATAGCACATTCATTGGGATGCAGAATCGCACAGATGTGCTTGGAAGAAATATACTCTTCAATACAGTCAGTTGTTTTAATTACACCAATGCCAGTAAGAAATAATTTTTTACAATTACTACAGATGAGTAAAAAGCAGAGAAAAAATAATTTGGAGTATATTCTTTTTTCAGAAAGGTTAGATTCAGAACAAAAAGAATACTATATGTCATTATTAGATAAAGAGTCAAAAAAGGTTGAGTATGCCATGATGAAACGTCAAAAAAAATTCTCTATATATGTTAGAAAAATTCCAACCCTGGTAATTGGATCATATAATGACCAATGTGTAATTCTGCAGGCAGTTAAAGACAATGCTAAAATACACACCGCGGAGTTGAAGATTGTAGATAGTGTATGTCATGATATGATGCTTGATCCGGATTGGAGAAATATAGCAGATTTAATTTTCAAATTTATAGAAAAAACTATTGACAAAAAAAGTGGGGATAATTATAATGATAACTATGTTAGCACACAGGCGCATCAAGGAGGTGAATAAATGGCAGTTGGCACTTATGAGACTACCCATGAGAAGATTTTAGAAAGTGGAAAGCAGCTATTCCTTAAAAATGGCTATGAACGCACAAATCTTCGGGAGCTTTGCAAGGGTGCGGGGATTACGACTGGAGCATACTATCGGCACTTTGAAGATAAGGCGGCATTGTTCTCGGCATTGGTTGAGCCTGCTGTCGAGGGGATTCGTAAAAGGTATGATGCTGCAGGAGAGCGATGCTTTGATTATATATCTGTTGACAACATGACTGATTTGTGGAATGTTTCGGTTGAAACAATGGTCGAGTTTATTGAATTTATTTTCAGCCACTTTGATTCGTTCAAACTTCTTCTGCATTGTGCGGATGGAACAAAATATGTTGACTTTACTGACTGGATGGTAGAAAAAGAAGTTCAGGACACGTTGAAAATGTACGATGTTCTTGAAGAAAAGGGAATTAAATATAAACGGCTTGGACTGAAAGAGCTGCATATGCTGAATCATGCTTATTACTCCTGTATCTTTGAAACAGTCCTGCATGACTACACGAAAGAAGAAGCAATTCAGGCAACGCATACACTGGCAGAGTTTATTACAGCCGGTTGGCGGAAAGTGCATGGTCTTTGAATAAAAGGCCACACTTTTTTGCCTGATAGATAACTTAGTTTGCGATTTTTGTTAGCACACTTTGTTATCTTCTTATTGGCTACTATATTTTTTTAATATATGGTTAGCGAAAACTAACTTATCAAGGAGGAACCTATATGCAAAAACAAAATCCATTACTCCGTGTTTGGGAGCTTGGAAAATCGCAGCATTCAGGACTGATTTGTGCGGTTATCAGCGCATTTCTCGGTGTCTTAGGCGGGATGCTTCCATACTTTGCTGCGGCGCAGATGATTGTGAATCTGCTTGAAGGAAATAGGGATATGTCATTGTACTTCAAATGGCTGTGCATTGGGATGGCAGGCTATTTAGTGCGGACACTGCTTTATACCTTGGCGCTGTCCATATCACATAAGGCAACCTTTTCCGTTTTAAAAACTATCCGCCAAAAAATATTGGCAAAACTGCCGAAACTCCCTCTTGGAACAGTGACAGATATGTCCAGTGGGAAGATGAAACAGCTTATTGTGGATCAGGTGGACGGTATGGAAACAACACTGGCGCATTTGTTTCCGGAGCTGACGGCAAATATAGCAGGGCCGATACTGATTATTGTTTACCTGTTTATCCTTGACTGGCGCATGGCGCTCCTGTCGCTTGTTTCCATTCCGGCAGGCATGGTTTTCCTAATGACGGTCATGGGTTCTTACAGTAAGGACTATGAGGGAGCTGTCGGAACAACAAAGGAAATGAATGAAACGATTGTAGAATACATTAACGGCATTGAGGTAATTAAGGCATTTAACCAGGGAAAAAGTTCATATGCCAAATTTTCAGACAGAGTGAAAGCCAATGCGAAATATTACTATAACTGGATGAAAAAAAGCCAGTTTGGTATGTCGATGGCTTACTCGATTGTACCTGCCACATTGATTACGATTCTCCCCGTCGGTTTTGTTTTTTACCGTGGGGGAAGTTTGTCAGCAGAAGTATTTATTACAACCGTCATTTTGGCTTTAGGTATTACGGGGCCATTGATGGCTGCTATGAATTTTGTGGATACGCTTGCACAAGTGGGAACAACGGTGGAATCGGTGGATGAAGTTCTTCTTGCAGAGGAACAACAGCATGAAGAAAAAACCGTCACATTTGGAAAGATGGATATAGGGCTTTCCCATGTGTCTTTCGGGTATCACGGAGATAAAGAAATACTTCACGATGTGAGCCTTGCAATTCCGGCTGGAACCATGACGGCTCTGGTAGGTCCGTCCGGTTCAGGCAAGTCGACTATTGCAAAGCTGATAGCAGGTTTTTGGGATGTGCAAAGCGGAACAGTGACAATAGGCGGCGTGGATGAAAAGAAAATTCCTCTGAAGCAGTTGTATGATCAGGCGGCTTTTGTATCTCAGGATAATTTTCTGTTTGATGAAACTGTCCGTGAAAATATCCGAATGGGAAGAATGTCGGCCACGGATGCAGAGATAGAGGCTGCTTGCAGGGCGGCAGGCTGTGACGGGTTTATCCGTGAACTTGAAAAGGGTTATGACACAAAGGTAGGTAGCGGAGGGGCGCATCTTTCCGGCGGAGAACGTCAGCGGATTGCCATTGCAAGGGCGATGCTGAAAGATGCTCCGATAGTCATTCTGGATGAAGCCACGGCATATATAGACCCGGAAAATGAAGCGGTCATACAGGAAGCCATTGCAAAACTTGTAAAAGGGAAAACGGTAATTGTTATTGCACACAGGCTGTCAACCATTAAGGACGCAGATAAAATTGTGGTAGTTAAGGATGGCAGAATAATGGCGAGCGGCAGGCATGAGGAACTTAGGGAAAGCTGCCCGTTGTATGAATCCATGTGGCAGGCGCATATTGGGGCAAAGGACGGTGACGTGGCATGATTGGTACATTCAAAAAAATATGGGAGTTTTCCGGTGAGGAAAGAGGCAATATCAATAAATCCGTGGCGGTAAGTTTTCTGAACGCTGTTTTCCATATGTTTGAGATTGGTGCAATTTACTTTGTGGTAATGGCACTGACAAACGGAGATAAGGATATGAAAACTGTCTGGATTTCCCTTGCCTTTATGGTCGTCAGCATTATTGGAAATGCAGTTACCAGCCGTTTCTCAAAATTACAGCAGACACACGCCGGCTATTTCATGGCAGCTAACCGGAGGGTTTCTATTGGGAACCGCCTAAAAAGTGTGCCTATGGGATTTTTTAACGAGAACAGTTTGGGCGAGGTAACTGGAGTATGTACAACGGTACTTGGCAATATTGAAAATCTGGTTCCTATGACATTGGTAAATATTTTAGGCGGCGTTATAGGAACGGTTGTGTTTACTATAATGATTTTAATTTTTGACTGGAGGATCGGGCTGATTGCCGCAGCAGGAATCATCGTGTATCTGCTGGTTGTATCTTCTATGGAGAAAAAATCTGCTGTCATTGCGCCTAACTCGCAAAAATCTCAAACGGCTCTTGTTGAAACTGTTCTGGAATATGTGCAGGGAATGGGCGTTATCAAGTCTTTTAACCTGAGTGGGCGGGGCGATAAAAATCTTCAGGATGCGCTGGAATATAACCGGAAAAGCAATCTTGGTATGGAGCAGCTTATGACGCCTTACACGATTTTTCAGGAGCTTGTATTGCAGATTGCGGGTATCGGCATGATGCTGGCAGCGGTTGTGTTCTGGATAAATGGAACAATGACATTAGTTAATACTTTGATGGTGATTATTATGTCATTTCTGGTGTTTGGGCAGATCAAGCTGTTCGGAATGGGTATTTCCATGCTGCGTCTGGCAGACAGTAGCATCGAAAGAACATTACAGACAGAGGACATGGAGCAGATGGACGAAAGCGGCAAAGCACTTGCTGTGAAGAAACATGACATTGTATTTGATGATGTGCATTTCGCCTATGAAAGCAAAGAAATTCTTCATGGAATCAACTTGCAGATTCCAGACAAAACCACTACCGCAGTGATCGGTCCCTCTGGTTCCGGCAAAACAACGCTTTGTAACCTGATTGCCCGGTTTTGGGATGTAAATAGCGGCTCGGTTAAGATTGGCGGAAAAGATGTGAGGGATTACACGCTGGAATCCCTGATGGAGCAGATTAGCATGGTGTTCCAGAATGTCTATCTTTTTGCAGATACGATTGAAAATAACATTAAGTTTGGCAGACCGGAGGCTACCCATGCCGAAGTTGTTGCGGCAGCAAAAAGAGCCTGCTGTGATGATTTTATCGAGGCGCTTCCTGACGGTTACAATACGGTTATCGGTGAGGGAGGAGCTTCTCTTTCCGGAGGTGAAAAGCAAAGGCTCAGCATTGCAAGGGCTATGTTAAAAGATGCGCCTATCGTTATTTTAGATGAAGCAACTGCAAATGTAGACCCTGAGAACGAGGATCGCCTGCAGAAAGCCATTGAGGAACTGACAAAGGATAAAACAATCATTATGATTGCACACAGGCTGAAAACGGTGCGGAACGCAGACCAGATACTGGTGGTGGATAACGGAAAAATCGTGCAGCAGGGTAAACATGACGATTTGATTAAACAGCAGGGCATTTATGCTGATTTTGTACTTGGGCGTAAGGAGGCAATCGGCTGGAAGCTGAATGCCGGCAACTAAACAGGATTTGTACTGTTTTGCAGCAGTCAAATAGATAAATAACAAATTTTAAGGAGGGTTCTCTAAAATGGAAACAAATAAAAAGCTCAAAGCGAAAGACCTTATCAATGTCGGTATTTATACCGCTATCTACATCGTATTCTTTTTCGTTGCAGGTATGCTCAATGCAATTCCGGTGCTTTATCCGTTCTTGTATGTATTGATTCCGCTGATTTCTGGAATCCCATTTATGTTGTTTCTGACAAAGACTGAGAAATTTGGTATGGTTACAATTATGTCTGTGATTTGTGGCGTTTTTTGGTTCTTTATGGGATATACATGGACAGCAATAGTAGGTTACGTTGTATTTGGACTGATTGCTGATTTGGTATTAAAGGCGGGAAAATATAAGAACTTTAAAGTGGATGTGATTGGTTATTGGTTGTTCTCCTGCGGTATGATCGGTTGTCAGGCTCCAATGTGGGTGATGGCAGATACATATATGGCACAGGTAGAGGCATCTATGGGGGAACAGTATGCAAGCGAGTTAGCCCATTATATGCCTTCATGGATGGGAATTGCCGCAATAGCAATTATATTCATTGGCTCTCTGTTAGGAGCATTGCTTGGACGTAAGATGTTGAAAAAACATTTTGAAAGGGCAGGCATTGTCTAATGGAACGGTACGAGGCTTATCAACCACCCAAAAAGAAAGGCTTTTATCTTGATTCGCGTACAAAAGTCTTATTTATGGCGTTTGTTACAATGTTGATGTTCTTTGTATATGAGAATCTTGCGATGGATGCTGCGGTGGCGATAATCCCGTTGACCTTGCTATTGATTAATCGCCAAATGCGGACGGCTCTCATTTATGGAGGGCTGTTCGCTTTGGCAATTGTAGCAAAGCTGACGCAGGGGATGTATGTATTGCCGGCAATCCTGAACATGGTTTCTGTGCTGCTAGTTGCAATGGTGATTCGTTTATTCCCGATTTTTATGTTGGGCTATTACATTATTGAATCTACATCCACCGATGAATTTGTGGCTGCTATGGAGAAATGGCATGTTCCGGAGGCGTTCATCATTCCGATTACTGTTGTTTTTCGTTTTATTCCAACATTAGGGGAAGAATCGGCAGCTATTACGGACGCTATGCGGATGCGTGAAATTCAGTTTGGAACAAAGAAGTTCTGGCAAAATCCTACTGCACTTTTGGAATACCGGGTAATTCCGTTGATGATGTCTGTTGTCAAAATTGGGGATGAATTATCAGCGGCAGCACTCACCAGAGGGTTAGGGGGATTAAAACACAGAACGAGTATTGCACACATTGGTTTTACAGTATATGACCTCATTATTGCCGTACTTTCGGCTGGTCTGCTGGTGTGGGCTTGTTTGTAGGAGGTGGCAAATCTATGATTGAATTTCAAAATGTCACTTTTACTTATCAAAGCACAGAGCGAGAGAGCGGTGTTTATGATTTAAACTTAACAATCCCGGATGGACAGATAGTTTTGCTTTGTGGAGAATCTGGTTGCGGTAAAACAACACTTACCCGATTGATTAATGGATTGACACCAGAATACTATGAGGGAAAACTGGATGGGATTGTATTGGTAAACGGAAAGGAAACAACTAAAACACCGCTGTACGAGCTTTCAAAGGTGGTCGGTTCTGTATTTCAGAATCCACGCTCCCAGTTCTTTAATGTGGATACTACTGGGGAGATTGCTTTTGGATGTGAGAACATCGGATTACCAAAGGAAGAGATATATAGGCGGATTGGGCAGGTTACAGGAGAATTGAGAATACAAAAGTTGCTTGACCGCAGCTTGTTCGCCCTTTCTGGCGGCGAAAAACAGAAAATAGCGTGTGCATCTGTTTCTGCTATGGAGCCGGAAATTTTCGTGCTGGATGAACCGTCCTCGAATCTTGATGTGGCTACGATTGCTGATTTGAAGCACATTGTTGCAAAATGGAAATCGATGGGCAAGACGGTTATTATTGCAGAACATAGGCTTTATTATTTGATGGATATTGCAGACCGGGTGATTTACTTAAAAAATGGCCGGATTGAAAAGGATATGTCTGCCACTGCATTTGCACAATTTAGTGAAGAGCAGCTTCGGACGATGGGGCTCCGTTCCCTTCATCCAGCTCGCTTTAGCAACATACCGAATGTGGTTATAGGAGACAGTTCCATTGAAGTTAAAGATTTTTTGTTCTCATATGGAAAGATAGAAGCAATGAATATACCGAAAATGTCCGTTCCGCAAGGAGCGATTGTAGGAATTCTTGGAGATAATGGAGCAGGAAAGACCACATTTGCAAAATGTTTGTGTGGATTGGAGAAATCGGCAAAAGGTACGCTGCAAATCGGAAAAGAAATTTTGGGAGCAAAGCAGCGAATCAAAAAGTGTTATATGGTCATGCAGGATGTAAATCATCAGCTTTTTACGGAAAGCGTGTCTGATGAAATTATGCTCAGTATGCAAGGGCAGGACGAACAGACCGATAAAAACCAAACGGAGGAAATACTTAGCAGTTTGAATCTATTAGAGTATAAAGAACTGCATCCGATGTCATTATCCGGTGGTCAAAAGCAACGGGTAGCAATAGGAAGTGCAATTGCATCGGACAAAGAAATTTTGGTATTTGACGAGCCGACTAGTGGTCTGGACTATCATCATATGCTGGAAGTTGCTGACAATTTGCAAAGGCTTAGCGATATGGGGAAAACATTGTTTATTATAACTCATGATCCGGAATTGATTGCAAAATGCTGTAATTACTTTGTGTTTATTGAGCATGGCAAAACGGTATGGAGTGGCAGATGGACAGAGGATAATAAAAAACGTATTGCAGAGTTTTTTTCTTTCGCAAATTAAGTCTAAGTGTGAAATAGAATGAAAAATAATTTCTTAGAATGGCCTTAAAATGTATTCGGACACCCAATAAGGGAGGAAATACATTTTAAGGCAGAAGATTGGATATTGATACACTGCCTTTGAGAGAGAAGGCTATAGCATTAAAGTTATTAGATTTACTTCCAGATATTTCTTCAAAAATTGTACTTTTAGCGCCTGCTACTAATAGAGGTATGTTTAGAAATTATATTAGTATTTTTGGTAAACATATTTCTTCATATAATTTATCGGATATTTATTTCTCGAATCGATTAAACAAAAGTGTTATTCAGAACTACGAAGAAAAATTTGCCAAAGGCTCTTTTAAGCTATCTATCCAATTGTTAAAACCATTTATATTACCATATTTGCCGAATGATAAAAAAATAATAATTATTGGTAGTTTTGCGGATAGGGGGATTATATTAAATGACTTGGTTAAAATGGGAAATGATTTAGGGGCAACAACTGTAATTTTTCCAAATATATGTCATGCAATGATGTTAGATCCTGATTGGATTATTGTAGCAGAAACTATTCTGGGGGTTATTCAAAACAAAAAACAAGAGGTTGAAAAATATAGAATATGTAAAAGAGAAAATGATCAGAAGTCAAGTTTGGATTAAAAAAGTGGTGGAAATCGTTCACGTTGAAATGTAAGTAAATGTATAGTTGCTAATTAGTTAAAAAGTCTTCTGCGTTCCTGACGCTATTTTCTGTGAACTCAAACGAACGATGGTAGTTCGACTTGGATAAATGAACGGTGGCAATGAAGGGCTGATTGAGTTTTTTAAATACATATGATCCAGGATACATAGCTAGATTTATGCCTAATTATTATACAGCTTAAACAATGGGAGGATAAAGTCCCAACTGGTTGTTGGGTATTGAATAGTCTACACTTATATGTTTGGAGGATTTAAATGCACCTATATGAGTCGGGAGAGGATTATTTAGAGGCCGTGTTAGTACTTCAAAAGAAAATAGGAGAGGTACGTTCAGTAGATGTTGCTCGCTATGTAGGAGTATCAAAGCCTAGTGTATCTCATGCAGTTAGCGTTTTATGTGACGGCGGTTTTCCTTTTTTGGTGGCGCTGACCAAAAGCGATAAGCTGAACCAAACGGAACGCAGGCAAAGGCTCGCCGCGCTGGAAGAAGCGTTTTCCGATTATGAGGGCCTGCGGCTGATCCCCTTTTCATCGGTCACCGGCGAAGGGGTAGAGGAGCTGCGGGAAATTTTATCCTCTGTGGCGGAAGAACCGGAGGAGCTTGGCTGAATTTTATCGTTAAGGGGTTGGAATCATGTTTGTAGCAGATTGCTTTGATGTAAATGAAAAAGGTCACTTGACCATAGGCGGGTGCGACACGGTAGGGCTGGCCAAGGAATACGGCACGCCCCTTT
>OLQL01002488.1_pt1 | contig 12594 bp, 10 predicted proteins | sample 1672971 | NCBI WGS metagenome assembly OLQL01 (sample SAMEA3136742, study PRJEB25190) | human gut metagenome | biome: human gut; feature: human-associated habitat; material: faeces | place: Austria | collected 2013
TTACTGTAGAGCATGGTAAACTGTATATGCTTCAGACACGTAATGGTAAGAGAACAGCTCAGGCTGCTTTAAAGATCGCTTGTGACCTTGTTGATGAGGGAATGAGAACAGAAGAAGAAGCTGTAGCTATGATCGACCCACGTAACCTTGATACTCTTCTTCACCCACAGTTTGATGCTGCTGCTCTGAAAGCTGCTACACCAATGGGTAAAGGCCTTGGCGCTTCTCCTGGAGCTGCTTGCGGTAAGATCGTATTCACAGCTGATGACGCTGTTGAATGGGCTGAAAGAGGAGAGAAAGTCGTACTTGTACGTCTTGAGACATCTCCGGAAGACATCACAGGTATGAAATCTGCTCAGGGTATCCTGACAGTTCGTGGTGGTATGACATCTCACGCAGCAGTTGTTGCCCGTGGTATGGGTGAGTGCTGTGTATCCGGATGCGGTGATATCGCTATGGACGAAGAAAACAAGAAATTCACACTTGCTGGTAAAGAATTCCACGAAGGAGACTTCATCTCCATCGATGGTACAACCGGTAACATCTACGACGGAATCATCCCGACTGTAGACGCTACAATCGCTGGTGAGTTCGGACGCATCATGGCATGGGCTGACAAGTACAGAACAATGAAAGTTCGTACAAACGCAGATACTCCTGCAGATGCTAAGAAAGCTGTAGAGCTTGGTGCAGAAGGTATCGGTCTTTGCCGTACAGAGCATATGTTCTTCGGTGAGGGACGTATCGATGCATTCCGTGAAATGATCTGCTCCGAAACAGCAGAAGAGAGAGAGAAAGCACTTGAAAAAGTTCTTCCATATCAGCAGGATGACTTCAAAGGTCTCTTTGAAGCTCTGGAAGGTAACCCTGTTACTATCCGTTTCCTGGATCCGCCTCTTCATGAGTTCGTTCCTACAGATGAAGCTGACATCAAGAAACTTGCAGATGCTCAGGGCAAAACTGTAGAGCAGATCAAGACTATCATCGCTTCTCTTCATGAGTTCAACCCGATGATGGGACATCGTGGATGCCGTCTTGCTGTAACATATCCTGAAATCGCTAAGATGCAGACAACAGCAGTTATCCGCGCAGCAATCGAAGTTAAGAAAGCTCATCCGGACTGGACAATCAAACCGGAAATCATGATCCCACTTGTTGGTGATGTAAAAGAGCTTAAATATGTTAAGAAATTCGTAGTTGAGACAGCTGATGCTGAGATCAAAGCCGCTGGTTCTGACCTTCAGTATGAAGTTGGTACAATGATCGAGATCCCGAGAGCAGCTCTTACAGCTGACGAGATCGCTAAAGAAGCAGACTTCTTCTGCTTCGGTACAAACGACCTTACTCAGATGACATATGGCTTCTCCCGTGATGATGCAGGTAAATTCCTCAACGCATACTATGACGCTAAGATCTTCGAGAACGATCCATTTGCAAAACTGGATCAGGTTGGCGTTGGCAAGCTGATGAAGATGGCTATCGAACTCGGCAAACCGGTTAACCCGAACCTTCACGTAGGTATCTGCGGCGAGCATGGTGGAGATCCGTCTTCTGTAGAATTCTGCCACAAGATCGGTCTTAACTATGTATCCTGCTCACCATTCCGTGTACCGATCGCTCGTCTTGCAGCAGCACAGGCAGCTATCGCTGAGAAGAATGCATAATTAGCATAAAATATAGATTCATGCGCGAGCATGAGAGTGTCCAAACGTAAAATGGCTCCTGGAACTTTAGAAAAATCTGAAGCTCCAGGAGCTTTTTGATGTATTTTGTAGTGAAACGTGGAATAATCATTTGTAGAAAGTTTTAATTATGTGATCTTTGCATTTATGATCAGGAGATTTGATTTCAAAACTCCGGAATGCGAGGATGATGATACAGAGACAAAACTTTATACAAAAGCAGACGTAAATGTAAGAAAAGAAGCAGGAAAAATAGCCGGATAATTAAGATAGTTTATCTGATTATCCGGCTGTTTTTGTCTGGCTGCATAGTAAGCTTCATAGTAACCTTCATGGTAAAACAAATTGACGTTACATATGAAAAGTGATATAATGTACAATGATTTGACATAAAATATATAAAAAAAGTACAAAATACACAAAAAATACTTACTGTAGAGGTGCTTCAATGTATGCAGAATTACAAATGGAACTGGAAACAAAAGAAATAAATTACAGGCAGTCATCAAATTTACAGGGAGTTATTATGGAAAATATTTCTCCAGAATATGCAGCCAGACTACATGGAAACCAGTTAAATCCTTATAGTCAATGTATCACGAGGGAAAATAACAGCACCATCTGGACAATAAAGACTTTGAATGAAGAAGCATATGAAAATATAATTATGCCGTTGTCTGAATGTACAGATATTTTTTTGAGAAAAAAGGGATTATCAATTTCTGTATGTAATAAAAGGATGCACTTGAAAAATGATAATGAACTTATCACAGAGTTTTATGAGAAGAAATGTCCGAAATATTTGGAGATAAAGTTTCAGACACCCACAGCTTTTAAAAGTGACGGAAAATATGTAATATATCCGGATTTGGGCTTAATATATGCCAGTCTTATGAGAAAATACAGTGCTGTTTCAGAAGCTTTTGATATGTTTGATGAGGAAACACTGGAGGCACTTGTTGAACAGAGTGAAATCGTGCGGTACCGTTTGCAGACAGTACCATTTCCATTGGAGAAAGTTCAGATCACAGGTTTTACAGGAAGTATCTGTATTCATATTAGAGGACCAGAAACAATGGCAAGATATCTGAGAATGTTATTTAAATTCGGAGAATTTGCCGGAGTGGGAATTAAGACAGGCATGGGAATGGGAGCAATGAAATACGTCAGGAGGAATGAAGATGATTGACCAGAAAATTAAGTTGATTACAGGAAGTCTGCTTCATGACATAGGAAAAGTAGTTTACCGGGAAGGCAGTGACAGAAGAAATCATAGTGTATCAGGATATGATTTTCTTAAAGAAGAGGGAAAAATAGAGGATAAAGAGATTCTTGACTGTGTAAGATACCATCACTTTTCAGAAATCAAAAGTGCACGTCTGAAAGAGGATAATCTGGCGTACATCGTTTATCTGGCAGATAATATAGCTGCCTTTGCAGACAGGAGAAAAAAGGAAGACACTGAAGAAAAGGGTTTTGATCTGTCAGTCCCGCTTCAGAGTGTGTTTAATGTATTGAATGGAAATAACCAAAGTTTTTATTATCAGCCAGGTGATATGGATGATCAGGGGAAGATTAATTATCCTGCTTCTGAGAAAAAGCCATTTTCCAGAGAATTCTATATGAAAATCTGTCAGAGAATGTTAGATAATTTCAGAGGTATGAATTGGAGTGAAGAATATCTGAACTCCTTACTGGCCGTTATGGAAGCAAATCTTTCTTATATGCCATCCTCCACTTCAAATGAAGAATTAAGTGATATTTCCCTGTTTGATCATGTAAAATTGACTGCGGCAATTTCTAGCTGCATATATGATTATTTAAACGAAAATCATTTGAGTTATAAGACGGAATTATTTGATAAGAAGGATTTTTATGACAGGAACGCATTTCTCTTATGTTCTATGGATATTTCAGGAATACAGAGTTTCATATATACAATAAGCTCTAAAAATGCATTGAAAAATTTGCGTGCAAGGTCTTTTTACCTGGAAATTATGATGGAGCATATCATAGATCTTCTTTTAGACAGACTGCAACTGTCAAGGGCAAATCTTTTATACTCCGGAGGCGGACATTGTTATCTACTTCTTGCAAATACAACGGAAACTGTTATACAGATTCAAAAATTTCAGGAAGAATTGAAGGAATGGTTATTGAAACAGTTTCAGACGGATCTTTTTGTTGCTTTTGGATATGTGCAATGTACAGGGAATGCATTCAGAAACGTTCCGGAGGGTAGTTATACAGAGTTATTCAGGAAAATGAGTAAAATGCTGTCGTTGCAAAAACAGCACAGATATACGGCGAGAGAAATAATTCGGTTAAATAATCGAAAAGAGCAGGATTATTCCAGAGAATGTAAGGTTTGCAAAAAAATCGGACATGTAGATGAAGAGGGAGTTTGCCCTCTGTGCAGAAAAATAGAGAAGCTTTCAAAAAATGTATTGTATGCAGATTTCTTCTCCGTTGTACTGGAAAATCCAGATGAAAGAGAAGATGCCATGCCACTGCCGGGAGGATATTGTCTGGTTGCAGACGATGAAAAAAAACTGTGCAGACGAATGGAAAATGACGATTATTTTGTACGAGCCTATTCTAAAAATAAGCTTTATACAGGAAAACATATTGCTACGAAGCTGTGGGTAGGAGATTATTCAACAGGAAGTACTTTTGAAGAATTTGCCCGGGAAGCTGAAGGCATCAGCAGAATCGGGGTATTGAGAGCAGATGTGGATAATCTTGGACAGGCTATTGTGTCAGGATTCTGTAATTCAAAAAATGGAGACAGATATATGACATTATCCAGAACAGCTACTTTATCCAGACAGTTATCCTTATTCTTCAAGTATTATATTCGATTCATCCTGGAAAATGGAGAATATTCACTGGAAGGAAAAAATGGTGGAAAGAAAAGACAGGCTACAATTGTATATTCCGGAGGAGATGATGTATTTATTGTAGGTGCATGGAATGATATTATTGAATTGTCTGTAGATCTGAGAAGAAAATTTGAACAATATACTCAGGGGACATTAAGCATTTCAGCAGGCATCGGTATTTATGATTTTTCTTATCCGATTGCTGCCATTGCAGAAGAAACCGGTATGATGGAATCAGAGTCAAAGAGAATGCCGGAAAAAAATGCAGTGACATTACTTCAGGATGGAGAGATTCATCTGGTGGATGACGGGGATGAAGAAAAAGAGATCAGCGATGGAACCTATTCATGGAAAGAACTGGAAGAAGGAGTTGTTCAGGAAAAATACAGGGCATTATGTGATTTTTTTGAAGGTATTGACGAAACCAGAGGAATGTCCTTCTTATACCGTATGATGGAGTTGGTAAGAGGACATGAGGAGAAGATCAATTTTGCAAGAATGATGTATCTTCTTTCCAGGTTGGAGCCGACAGAGGAAGGAACGAAAAAAGAAAAATACAGACAGTTGTCTCAGAAAATGTACAGGTGGATTCAGTCGGATCAGGATTGCAGACAATTGAAAACAGCAATTAATCTTTACGCATACATTCATCGCACAAAGGGGGAACACAGGGATGAGAATTAATGAGAATAACTATGTAGACAAAGCTGAAGAGGCGATTAAGAGTCTGGTTGAGGAATCAAAGCAAAAATGCAGAGGAAAAGTAAATATTGTAACTACATCTAAAATACGGAATCTTCTGGCAATGACCGCAGATATTTATAATCAGGTTCTTACATATACATCAGAAAAATTGGATGATGAAATTTGTGGAAGAATTGAGTATCTCAGAATTCGTTTCATATATGAATGTGGTCGGGAGCCAAAAGTAAAAGCATTTGTAAAACAGGCAGAAATTCTGGAGATTCTTAAAGAAATCAGACAGAGTAAAAAGAATTATCTGTTGTTCAGCAAATATATGGAAGCTTTGATTGCATTTCACAAATATTATGGTGGCAAAGAACAGTAGGAGGAAAGATTTATGTATGGAAAAATCAGGATTTCAGGAAATATTTTAGTAAAAACAGGAATGCATATTGGTGGAAGTGGTGCATTTGCTGCAATTGGAGCTGTGGATTCGCCAATCATAAGGGATGCCAGAACAAATCTGCCGATGATTCCCGGAAGTTCTCTGAAGGGGAAAATGAGAAGCCTTCTGGCAAAAGAATTCAATGAGCGTGTAGTGGAGCCAAATGAAGATCATGAACGTATTACACGACTGTTTGGCTCTTCAAAAAGGGGAAATATAAAAAGAAGCCGATTACTGTTTTCAGATATGGTTCTGAAAAATGAAGAAGAGTTACGAGATGCCGGACTTCAAAGTATGACAGAAGTAAAATTTGAAAATTCTATTTCCAGAGCTACTGCTGTGGCAAATCCCAGACAAATTGAACGAGCTGTCAGAGGTTCTGTCTTTAAACTGGATTTGATATATGAATTGGAAGAGGAACAGGAATTTTTGGAGGATATGGAAACTCTCGCAGAAGCAATGAAGTTATTGCAGTACGATTATCTTGGAGGAAATGGATCCAGAGGATATGGAAAAATCCAATTTCAGGATATTTATACAGATGCAGTTGTCGGCCATGTTGATAATACATTGCTGGAAAAATGCAATGCGATTCTGAATGAGGCTGTGAAAGAGTAGTCGGTGAAAGGAAGGATACTTTGAATTATACATTATACTGTTTGGAGTTTATAAATGGAGTCCATTTTGGCAGGGGAAATCTAGATAGTTCAGAAATCACTTTTCATGCAGATACGCTGTTTTCAGCTTTGTTTCAGGAAGCACTGAAAATGAAAAAACAGGATAGATTTCTGAAACAGGTGTCAGATGGAAAAATCATATTCTCTGATGCATTCCCATACATAGGAAAAAATTACTATATTCCGAAGCCAATGATTGCTGTTCAGACGGAGGATGAAAGCAAACAGGGAGATTCCCGTCAGAAAAAGAAATTCAAAAATTTGAAATACATCCCAGTAAGTACGCTCGCAGATTTTGTGAATGGAACTTTTCCGGAAGAACATATGGAGGATATGAAATATCTGGGACTTTATGATATGAAAGTTTCAGTAGGAATTCATGGAATGGAGGAGCCGGAACCTTTTCGGGTTAATACATGGCATTTTAATACAGGAACAGGTCTGTATGTGTTGGCAGGATATGAGAATGAAAGTGACAGGGAATTGTTAGACGAACTGTTCGAAAGTCTGCAATACACTGGTATAGGTGGCAAGAAAAGTTCCGGACTGGGAAGATTTGTATACAAGGTCTGTAAAGTTCCGGAAGATATGATGGGATATTTAAAGAAAAAATCAGAAAAAAACATTTTGCTTTCCACTGCGCTTCCTGAAGATGAAGAATTGGAACAAGTCATGAAAGGTTCTTCATATCTTTTAATAAAAAGATCAGGATTTGTAGATTCATCAGAATATGCATTGCAGCAAATGAGAAAAAGAGATCTCTATGTTTTTTCATCTGGTTCATGTTTTGCGCATACATTCAGAGGAAGAATCATTGAAGAAAGAAACGGTGGAAAACATCCCGTATTTCGATATGCAAAAGCTTTCTTCATGGGGGTATAATATGGAACGAAAATTAAAAACATATCAGATACATCTGAAAGTCAATGGACCGGTATTCGTAGGTGATGGAAACGAAATACAGAAAAAAGAATATATGTTTCTGAATAGAAATACCATAGGGGTGATAGACGGTGCAAAGTTCTATATGCTGGCTAAAAAACTTCATCTTCAGAATGATTTTGAACGTTTCATGATTGATGATACAAGAGAAGACTTGAAACATTGGTGTTTCAGAAACCATGTATCTCAAAATGATTTAAAAAACTGTATGAAATATGTAGAGAATGTGGGCGACAGATCAGAAGAAAAAGGAAAGCTTCAGGTAATGACCTGCATTACAGATCCATATGGGAATCCCTATATACCCGGAAGTTCTCTGAAGGGAATGCTACGAACAATTCTTCTGGGTAGAGATATTTTACAACACCGCGAGAAATATAGAACTGATACCAGACAGATCAGGAGTGATTTGGAAGTTAACAGGATTAACAGAAGAATCTTAAATAATAATATTGTAAAAATTGAGAAAAATGCATTCAATTCAGTAAGATCTTCAGGGAAAGAAACTGTTGATTTCGATATTATGTCAGGCATTATCGTTGGAGACAGCGAACCCTTGTCCAGAGAAGATATTATTTTGTGCCAGAAATGGGAACAGCATACAGATGGTACATACAAAACATTGAATCTTCTGCGAGAGTGCATAAAACCGGGAACTGTCATTAAAAGTACATTGACAATTGATGAAACGCTTTGTAATATAAAAAAGAAAGACATTTTGGAAGCAGTACAGTTATTCTATGAACAGTATTATCAGAATTTCCAGAAGAAATTTCCGCGAAGTGACAGGAGAAAACCGAATACAGTATTTCTGGGAGGTGGAAGCGGTTTCGTTTCCAAGACAGTGATTTACCCGTTATTCGGAGAAAAAGAGGGCATTGAAACTGTAAAAAATATTTTTGACAGAACAAATGTGCCTAAAACCCATCAACATTATAAAGATACTCGTATAGGAGTATCCCCTCATATTTTAAAATGCACAAGATATCAGGGAAAAGAATATATGATGGGGGAATGTGAATTAAATATTATTTGAGCATTTTGTTCTTAAATGCGCGAAATTCTGTATTTTGCCGCGCATGGCTTAAATACTGGATTTGTGAGAATTTTTTACTTTCCAAAACGGCTGCATTTCAATAAAATTACTTTTCCCCCGCAATCCCCCTATCTGTCCCAGACAGAACATGGGGTTGCGGGGATGGTATTGAGAAATGTAGCTCCCCGATAGGGGACGGAAACGCTATCGAATGTTTTTGCCATAATTATCTACCTCTTTTATTGAGAAATGTAGCTCCCCGATAGGGGACGGAAACAGTGAAACGGGCTATCCTGCGAATCCAGATGACGGATTGAGAAATGTAGCTCCCCGATAGGGGACGGAAACATGAATAACAAAAACCTTAATCAAGGAGGTGAGCCATCTATTGAGAAATGTAGCTCCCCGATAGGGGACGGAAACCATCATCATAATTGCTATATGGGTTATAAACGCATTGAGAAATGTAGCTCCCCGATAGGGGACGGAAACTTAATGATAGCCGCTCTCTGAGCCGGAGATGTTCCTCATTGAGAAATGTAGCTCCCCGATAGGGGACGGAAACGACATATCTCTGTCGATTAAGGTTTTCTTTACTTATTGAGAAATGTAGCTCCCCGATAGGGGACGGAAACAATTTCCGTCGGTACGCGGATAGGACATGACCTTGTGCATTGAGAAATGTAGCTCCCCGATAGGGGACGGAAACAGGTTGCGCAGCTTTCTCACTGTATACTGAGGACGATTGAGAAATGTAGCTCCCCGATAGGGGACGGAAACCTCCACCCATTTCTGCACCAATAAACAAATGTCCCAATTGAGAAATGTAGCTCCCCGATAGGGGACGGAAACCTTTGATCAGTTTGTATCTGAGCGCAGCCTCCTCAGATTGAGAAATGTAGCTCCCCGATAGGGGACGGAAACCAGACCAGTCTTTAAATTCAAAATTATTATTCATATTGAGAAATGTAGCTCCCCGATAGGGGACGGAAACTTTACGTCAACATAGTTCAGTGTCATTTTTTCAGTAATTGAGAAATGTAGCTCCCCGATAGGGGATGGAAATTCGTATTCAAATTTAGAAACAGTTACATTTGGCAATAAAGTGGATTGTTACTAGAGAAACAGAGGTGATATCATGAGTCTTTTATATGTAAATGACAGTGGTGCAACAATAGGAATAGAAGGTAACTGCTGTACTGTAAAACAAAAAGATGGTTCGAAACGAATGCTTCCTATAGAATCGCTGGATGGAATTACAATTATGGGGCAATCCCAGATGACGACACAGTGTGCAGAAGAATGTATGCAGAGAGGAATTCCTGTAAGTTACTTTTCAAAAGGGGGTAAATATTTTGGCAGATTAATCTCAACAGGTCACGTCAATGTAGAACGTCAGAGAAAACAATGTGCACTCTATGATACGGGTTTTGCTGTAGAACTTGCTATGAAAATTTTAAGTGCAAAAATTAAAAATCAAAGCGTAGTGCTGCACAGGTATGAGAAAAGTAAAGGTTTAAATCTGGAAGAAGAACAAAAAATGTTAGCTATCTGCAGAAACAAAGTATTGACCTGTGATAGAATAGAAGAGATGATTGGTTTTGAAGGGCAGGCTGCAAAGTATTATTTCAAAGGATTGTCAGCCTGCATAGATGAAAATTTTACTTTTCAGGGAAGAAACCGCCGTCCGCCAAGAGATGAATTTAATTCTATGATAAGCCTTGGATATTCAATATTGATGAATGAGGTCTATTGCAAGATAGAAATGAAAGGCTTAAATCCATATTTTGGTTTTATACACAGGGATGCGGAAAAGCATCCTACTCTTGCCAGCGATATGATAGAAGAATGGCGGGCAATTATCGTGGATGCTACGGCGATGAGTATGATTAATGGACATGAAATCCTGAAAGATCACTTCTATTTTAATATGGATGAACCGGGATGCTATATAACAAAGGATGGCTTAAAGCTGTATTTAAATAAATTGGAGAGGAAATTTCAGACAGAAGTCAGATATTTAAAATATGTAGACTACGCGGTAAGCTTTCGTCGTGGTATTTTTCTTCAGATGGAACATCTGGCGAAAGCAATTGAGGAGGGAGACGCAAGCCTTTATGAGCCAATTATCATACGATGATGAAGATTATTATTTCCAGATATCTGATGAATTGGAATCAGATAAGGAATTTGTTTTGATTATTTACGATATTGTAGATAATCGTAAGAGGGTAAAACTTGCCAAACTTTTGTCCGGTTATGGAAAACGTGTTCAGAAGTCAGCTTTTGAGGCAATGCTGACAACACAGAGATATAACAAACTGATAGAAGAAATTCCGAGATATATTGACAAAACAGAGGACAATGTCCGAATATATAAAATAACAGGAAAAGGCAAGGTAACTTTATGGGGTGAAGTGCCAGAATTTGATGAAGAGATTGTTCTGATCTAACTAAAAAATGTATAGATAAAACGGAGGAGAAAAATGGCAAGGAAATATTTATTTTCACCAATTGGAAATACAGATCCTATTAAATATTTATATGATGGCTCTATGATACACATATGCAGATATTATCAGCCGGATGTTGTATATCTTTATCTGTCTAAGGAAATGATGGAGAATCATAAAAAGGACAACCGTTATGTAAAAACCCTGGAGCTGCTTGGAGAGTTTCTGCATCACAAATTTGAGATTCACATTATTGAGAACTCAGATATGATAGATGTTCAGCAGTATGATATATTTTATAATGAGTTTCATCGGATTATTGCAGAAATAGAAGAACAAAAGGACTCGGAAGATATTCTGCTGGTAAATATGGCTTCCGGAACTCCTGCAATGAAGAGCGCATTGCTGGTTATGGCAACGCTGTCTGAGTACAGATTTTTACCAATTCAGGTCTCAACGCCACAAAAGAAAAGTAATTTAGAACATGAAGAACGGGACGAGTATGATGTTGATGCCAACTGGGAATTAAATATGGACAATGAAGAAACCGCAGAAAACAGATGCCAGGAAGTAAAATGTCTGAATTTAATGCGTCTTTTGAAAATTGATATGATAAAGAAGCATTTACTTGCCTATGATTATCATGCTGCTTTAGCTGTGGGAAAAGAAATAAAAGAAGATTTAAGTCCTGTTGCATATCAGTGGCTGGAAACTGCAGATGCCCGTTCGCTTCTGGACTGGACAAGGATGAACAGGGTTTTGCCGGAAAATAATGGGATTATTACTGCAGTACGCGGAGAAAATGAAAAGAAAGTCCTGTTTGAATATATGCTGGCTCTGGATTTAAAGGTAAAACGGGGAGAATATGCTGACTTTATCAGGGCGATTACTCCGTTAGGTGTAGATTTGCTTGAAATAGTATTGGAACAGTCATGTGATATTGACATTACCAGATATTATAAGCGAAATAATCAAAGAATCTGGGACAAAAACAGACTTGTCGGTGAAATACTGGATATTTTAAATCAAAAATTTTATCCATTCAGATATGGGCCGGTATATTCTGCTCATCTACTGGAAATTATCCAGAAGAAATGTACAGATACGTTAATGGTGCAGAGAATACAGGAACTGGTAAATATAGAGCAGAATGTGAGAAATGTAGCAGCGCATAACATAGTATCTGTTACTCCTGAATGGATCAAAGAACGCACAGGAAAAAGCGTTGATGATATTTTCTGGATTCTGAAATACGTCTGTGAACAGGTAAAAATAAACACCAGAAAAGAAAACTGGAATTCCTATGATTCTATGAACAAGAGGATTATTGATGAATTAGATAAAGATTGATCTGCCAGATCTTAACTGAATCAGTATCTGTTAATGCAATCCCTGTTTTTCGGACTTTGCTGAAAATTTATTTCTGATAGAAATGAGGTACATATATATATGAGTAAAAAAGGTTATAGTCGTCCCGGATTATTTGGAACTATGAAGCATTATGACGCGGACGGAAACTTTATAGGAGAGAGCCGTCCAGGATGGCTTGGCAGCATGGAGAATTATGATGCCAATGGAAATAAGACTGGTGAAAGTCGTCCAGGCTGGCTTGGAAGTATGGAAAATTATGATGCTAATGGAAACAAAATAGGTGAAAGCCGACCCGATTGTTTTGGAAATATGAATCATTATAATGAAAATGGGCATAAGACAGGACATAGCGATAAAGGTATTTTTGGAGGATGGAACCATTTTGATGAATAAAAAAGATACAAAGATCAACCGAAATGATA